>OJAW01000816.1_pt1 | contig 20090 bp, 16 predicted proteins | sample 1589151 | NCBI WGS metagenome assembly OJAW01 (sample SAMN03283290) | human gut metagenome | biome: human-associated habitat; material: feces | host: Homo sapiens | place: Peru | collected 2012
GAGCAAATAGACATGTGGGTAGATTAGGAAATGTAAAAAAGGGAAATCATATATCAAATGATGATATAGTAAGTTCTAACAAAAAAAATGTAGAAGAAAAAGCAGAAAGTAAATTAGAAAAATTAAAACTAGATTTAAAAAATGCCATAAAAGAAGAAAGGTATGAAGATGCAGCTAAAATAAGAGATGAAATAAAGAAAGAAGAAAAATCAAATTAGAGGTGATAAAATGAATTGGTATTTACAAAGTGGAAAAGAATCAGATGTAGTATTTAGTACAAAAATAATGTATATAAGAAACTTTAGAAATTACAGATTTAACATAACTAAAGAAGAAGCAAAAAAAATGGAAAACGAAATAAAAGATAAACTTTTGTCTTTAGGATATAATCTAAAATTACTAAGAATTAATGATATGGATGATATAACTAAAAGTACTTTAGTAGAAAAAGATTTAATAAGTAAAAAATGTAAAGAAAACAAATATGGATATAATGATATATTAGTAAATGATGAAGAAAATATATGTATAATGATAAATGAAGATGATCATATAAAATTACAAGTTTTTAGTGGAGGATTTGAATTAGAAGAAACATTTAATTATGCAAAAGAAATAGACAAAAAAATAGAAGAAACATTTGATATTGCTAAAAATGATGTGTCTAATCCATCTGGTAATTATACTTTATCAAGTATTGAATATGTAAAACTGAATGATGAAAATATCTATAATATTGTTTTTAATGATGATTATAATGTGTATACATATAAGGTTAATTCTAAAACAAAAGAAATAATTTCTGGCAAACGTGAAATTATAAATGATAATTCAAGATTTATTGATAAAGATGAAATGCTAGAAATAATTTATAAGCATGCTAATTTAAATAAATATGATTGTAATTTAGTTGTTAATGATATTAAATATGAAGATGGAAATCCATATTACAACACTATTTTTTATAGTAATGGTATTAAATATCAATATAAGTCTAATGCCTATACTGGAGCCATCATATCTGTTATTAAAATTGATGAAAATAATAGCAACGAAAGTTAGCTATTTTTTATTACAAAAAAACTAGTAAAAATTTTACTAGTTTAAATCAATTATATGGTGGGCTGTTAGGGATTCGAACCCTAGACCCACTGATTACACTATGTTATCGTACAAGCTTTTTATCATGTACTTCTATGCATTATTTTTCTGCATAGTTCAGCATATATTATCAACCTTTTATCAAGGTTGCCGAACACTCTTGGGAATATTATATTTATTCAATTCCTATGCGTTACACTACTTAATAACCTCTCGTAGTTTATTAAGTTAGCACGATGTTAGCATTCCAGCCTTCTTCGTTTTTGCTCGGTTTTCATTATCATATTACTATTATATGCTCCTATTTTTAAGAGTCAGTTGCTCTACCAACTGAGCTAACAGCCCATATAAAAGACTACTCTTAAAGTATATCACATATATTATAAAATGCAATATAAATTTATAATATTTTGCTCTATATGGGCTAAGATAATTATTATTTCTTATTAATTTAATTTATTATATTCTTCATCAGTAACTGCTTCACACCATTCGTTTCTAGTATTTTCATCTTGGACTTTACTCACAACGTGACTAAACCAAGAATCCTTTTTTGAACTATTATTATTTTTTGTATATTCCGTATTTTTCACCCTTTCTAAAATGACACTACCATTAACATACAATATAATTATAAACGCCGTTTGTTAGACACGGTCAATACTTTTTTAAATTTTAAAATTTATCGTTTACTTTATGTAAATACTTCTATTTTAGAATGGATGGTGTGGTAAAAATTATGACACCCCCCCCCCAAAAAAATTTTATTCAATGAAAGAAACTTGTAATATAACTGGTTTACTTTATGATGCTTTAAATTTTTATTGTAATGAAGAATTAATTCCAAATGTTAAAAGGAATAAAAGCAATTATCGGGTTTTTGATGAAAATGACATTAATCAGATTAAAAGTTTATCTTGTTTAATAAATTGTAGTATGAGTATTAACAAAATGAAAAAATATATAGAATTATGTTTAAATGGTGAATCATCTATAACTGAAAGACATGATATATTAAATGCCAATCTTCAAGAATTAGCAAGTAAAAAAACAAGAAATGCAAAATGCAATTAACTATATTCATTGGAAACAAAATTTTTATAATAAAGTTTTATCTGGTAAAACAAAATATTTTAGTTACTTAACAAAAACAGAAAATGATGACAATTAAGCCATCATTCTTTTATATAAAAATTAATAATATATTCACGAAAATAATAATTTATGATTTTGTATAATATCTTCTAACAATTAAACAGTTATTATTAATATTGCCATTAAAAATATTATTAATAATGATACTATAATAGTAGATGTTATATTTTTCTCATTTAATTTAAAATAATATATTAAATATAACCACACAACAGAAACTACATATATTAAAACATTGTCAAATACTAATTTTATAACGTCTTTAATTGAAAAGTAATTTTTAAAATTTTCTGATAAACTTACTAAACCATATACTACAATAAACTCATGAATACAATAAATACCTAGCAAAAATAAACTTATTGCAAATATTATTAATAAGCTTGTTTTTCTTTGCTTGTCATATTTTTCTTTTGTATCATTTTTATCTTTATTAGTCTTTCCAATTATTTCATCAATTGATATATCTAATGTTTGCGATAATAGTAATAGCGTTTCTATTGTAGGCAGATTTCTATTATTTTCATAACTACTAATTGTTTTAGGACTTACATTAATTTTGCACGCTAATTCTTCTTGAGTTAAATTTTTTTCCTTTCTAAATTTTGCAATGTTTGTTCCAACATTCATACACACACCTCTTTTCAAAAAAAGAATACCATATTAATTTAAAATATGGTATCTATTTATTCGAGAGTTAGTATTCTATCAAATTGTTATTCAAGTCTTAATGTTGCATTACAATTTTTGCTTAAGGATTTTAGAATACTTTCCATTCGTTTATTAATTTCTTCTCCAGTAAGCGTTGCGTTATCTCCATCAAGTGTCACTCTTAACATAATTGATTTCATTCCATCAGGTATTTGGTTACCATGATATTCTTCAATAAACTCAACTTTTTTAGCTTTCTTTTCAATGCTCTTTTTAACATCAGCCCATGTAACATCTTCATTAACTAATATAGACAAATCCTTTTCTACCAAAGGAACATCAGATATGTGACTATAAGTGTTTGTTCTTGATGCATATGGCTCTAATTTATCAGCATTCAATTCAAATATAGCAACATTTTTTCTCTTTATTTTAGATTCAGTCATGGTTTTTATAGAAACTAATCCGAAATTACCTATCACTTTATTATTTAATAAAATATCCATATAAACATTGATATCAGCCCAAGATGGCTTATCACCAACTTGGAATGTAAGTTCATTCATATGATTATATCTGCTCATATTTTCAAGAACTCCTTTTAATTCAAAGAATACTTTTTCTGGATCGTCCCCTACTATACATCCTGTTAAATATTTTTTTTGAATTGGTAATGTTTCATCTATACTTGATTCATGATATTCACCTTTTTCAAATACTTGGGCCATTTCAAACAACTTGAAAGAACTATAATATCTTAAGTTTTTAGAAATAACTTTTAACATATTTGGAATAAGTGAAGTTCTTAAATATGCTTCTTCTGGAGATGGAGGTGTTGCTAATTTAATTGCATTTTCTTTATTAAATCCTGCTGCATCAATATATTTTTCATCTGTCCAAGGATAAGTGAATATTTCATTAAATCCACATCTTTCTGCTAAATACTTTTTAAGTCTCATTTCTAATAAAACTTTATTTTGTAAAACAGCATGAGTTAATGAAATAGTTAATGGTTTTGCTTCAAAGCTTTCAAAACTTAATAGTCTTGCAATGTCTCCCATAACGTCATCTTTTATAGATACATCTCCTGTACTTCTCCATGTTGGTACTGTTACATTAAATGTATTATTTTCAAATGTAACTTTATATCCTAGATTTTTAAGTACGGTAGTAATTACATCAACACTTATAACTTTTCCAAGTCTTGTGTCTAGAAATTCTTTTTTTACTTCTATTTTATTTTCTTGCGTATTTTTTATAATATTGTCATTATATTTAGTAATTTTGCATTCTCTAAACAATTCTTTGAATAATTTAACTGCTAAATTTATTCCATCATCTACTCTTTCTGTATCTATATTTTTTTCGTATCTAATAGATGCATCAGTTTTTTCATCAAATCTCTTTCCGGTTTTTCTAATACTTTTTGCAGTAAAATTAGCAACTTCTAAAACAATACTTGTAGTTGTATCTAAAATTGAATCTTTTGCTCCGCCTCTAATACCAGCAAGTGCCATTGGTTCTTTAATATCTGCAATAACTAAGTCATCAGTTGTAAGATCTATACTTGTGTGGTCTAGTAATAATAACTTTTCATTTTCTTTTGCATTTCTTACAATTATTTTATTTCCTTCAACATGTGTTGCATCAAATGCATGTGTAGGTTGTCCTACCGCTAGCATAACATAATTTGTAATATCAACTATAGCATTTATGGGTCTCATTCCACCATTAATAAGTGCTATTTTCATCCACATTGGGCTTTCTTTGATTGAAACATTATCTATTTGCAATGCAGCATATCTTGGACATTTTTCTGGTTCCTTTATTTCTATATCGTATTTTGGTAAATTAGCATCAATACTAATACTATCTAATTTTTTTAAAGGAACGTTGTAAATAGCTGATAATTCTCTTGCTATTCCATAATGCCCCCATAAATCTGGTCTATTAGTAAGAGATTTATTATCTATTTCTATTATTGTGTCCTCTAATCCTAAAGCATCTACAATATTTTCTCCAACCATATTTTCAATATTTTCGACATCTTTTAAATCTACTATTTCACTTTCATCTTTTGGTGGAAAAATATTTTCTAAATAAACTTCATTAGCACCACATATCATTCCATATGAGGGTACTCCTCTAAGATTTGATTTTTTAATTTTTACTAAACCTGCTTCACCATGCCAATATACTTCAGATCCTGGTTTACTTATTACGACATACTCTCCATTATATAAATTAGTACCACCACATACTATTTGAACTGGTTCTTCTTCATCTATTATTACTTTACATACTTTTAATAAATCTGCTTCGGGATGCTTTTGAACATCTATTATTTTACCTACTACTATATCATGAAATTTATCTCTTGTTCTTTCTACAGATTCAACTTCAACTGTTCTAAGTGTTAAATCGTATGCAATATCTTTTTCACTTAATCTATCTGGTAAATCAACATACTTTTTTACCCAATTTAATGATATTTTCATTTTATTCCTCCTATTTAAATTGCTCTAAAAATCTAAGATCTCCACTATGGAATAATCTTACATCGTCAACTCCATAACGCATCATTACTAATCTATCTAACCCTATATTAATATAGAAACCTGTCCATTCATCTGGATCTAAATTAGCACTTCTTAAGACATTTGGGTGTATAACTCCTCCTGGCATTACTTCAATCCAACCATTATGATTACATACTTTACAACCTTTTCCATTACATACTAGGCATTCCATATCTATTTCGTATCCTGGCTCTGTAAATGGGAAAAATCCTTCTCTCATTCTAACATTTATTTTTCTTCCAAATACTTTTTCTAATATTGTTTGAATCATTACTATACCTGACGAAAAAGATATATTCTTATCTACTATTAAAGCTTCATATTGAAAGAATGCTCTTTCATGTCTTGCATCAGTATTTTCATTTCTATATACTCTTCCTGGATAAATAAATCTTGCTGGTGCTCCGTGTTTTAACAAGTATCTTACAGATCCTCCAGTTAAATGTGGTCTTAAACATAATCTTTCATTTCCGCTTAGTTCTTCAGTTCCTTCAATCCAAAAAGTATCCATTGATTGTCTTGCCGGATGATCTTCTGGGAAGTTTAAATTGTCAAATGCATATTTTTCACTACTAATATCATCTTCGCTATAAAGCTCAAATCCTAAACTTAAAAATGCTTCGTTTAAATCGTAACACATTTGAGTTATTGGATGTAAACTTCCTTCTTTTATTTTTGTTCCTGGTATTGTTAAATCTATTTTTTTATTTACAACACTTTTTCTCTCTATTAATTCTTTTTCTTTTTCTGCTAATTCATCTGCGAATGTTTTTTTAATATCTGTAACAATAAGTCCTATTTCTTTTCTTTCTTCGCTACTTAATTCGCTCATTTTTTTCATTGTTTCAGTTAATTCACTTTTTTTTCCAGTAAGAAGTTTATTTACTTCTTCTAGTTCTTCTAAAGTATTTGAACTAGCTATTTGCTTAAGTCCATTAGTTTTAATTATTTCTAATTTTTCTTTCATCTTTATTTCCTTCCTTTAATAAAAAAATAGTGATTATCCAATAAAGGACGAATCACTATTAAATCCGCGGTACCACCTTTGTTCTAAACAATTTAGCACTTTACAGATTAACGCTCTTACACGATTTGACTCCATTGCTGAAATTCATTACTAAGACTCTCTAAAATAGTTCTCAGTCGGTGACTATTTTTCCCTGTATAGAATTCTTTTTAACTACTATGACAATTTCTTCATCAACAAATTTCTTTTTGATTATAACTCTAAAATGTTATTTTGTAAACATCTATAAAATTAGTTTTATAATCTCAATTACTTTTTAGCTAAATAATTTGCAAAATTTTCTACTTCCTCTTCTGGTGGATTTTCTTTAAATTCTATTTTTTGAAGTTTTGAACTGCTTTTACCAGCACCATCAGTAATTGTATATAAGATCCAATATTGATCTATAAATTCTGATTGCTTAATTTCGTGGTAAATCTTATGTGTAATTGTGTAATCATCAGTGTCTTCAACAACTTCTAAATGTTTGTAATTAATGTCATTTATTGAGTCAACCTTATACACATCTTCATAATATTTTATTTCTGGGGTTGCTATATCTATTTTGTTATTAACGTCGTTTACCCAATGTATTTTTTTACCAGATGCTATCCAGCCTTCATCACCATTTTCTAAAATAATTTTATACCAATAATATATACTATTATCTGTTTTTATATCAATTGCTTTATATATTCCTCCGACTTTTGCTTTTCCTATTATTTTTCCTTTCGTATTTGGTTCTTCTCTTACATTAATTGGTTCTTTATGAATAACTTCTACATACCAACCTTTTTTTGCTTCTTTTATTCTTGCAGATTCTTTAATATTTTTATATAAGAAGAAACCTCCAACACCTAATCCAATCACTAAAAGTACAATTAAACATTTGAAAAAACCCTTCATTTACTATCACCAAAAAAATTATATCATACTTTTTAATAAAAATTAATAATTTTTACTTGCTTTTTTATAAAATATAGTATACAATTTAATAGTCTTAACTTGAATGGGCTTGTAGCTCAGCTGGTTAGAGCGCACGCCTGATAAGCGTGAGGTCGGAGGTTCAAGTCCCCCCAAGCCCACCATTAATATGGCCCGTTGGTGAAGCGGTTTAACACACATGCCTTTCACGCATGCATACATGGGTTCAAATCCCGTACGGGTCACCAATTTTGATTATTAAACTCCTGATTTAGGAGTTTTTTTGTTGCGGGAAATTCTTTTTTAAATACACTAATGCTAAAAAAATAGCTCTTATATAAAAACTGTCTTCACAGTGAGTAAGAGTCCTTAGTTATGTTAATTGTTTAAAATATTTTTTACTTTGACATTTCTATCAGTTTTTATTATAGCATTTATAGACCTATGAATTTTTTTGCCCATTTTTCATATATTAAAATTGACAAATATTATTAAATGTGGTATTATTTAGTCATGGAAGCAAAATGCTTCATGGTGCGAAGTATTTCGTACTAAACTGTGCTCTATGAGCGTATCGGTGAAAACCGAATGACTGTGGCATTTTTTGCCGTATGACTATCACTTGATGATAGTCATTTTTTTGTTGTAAAAAAATCAACTATTTCTTTTTGTAATTTCTTTAATATCTCGTTGTCGCAATAGCACCTTATGTTATCTTTAAAAATTTTCTTTTTACTTATTGTTGTAACCTGTGTAATTAAAGCATATGAATTCTTTTGGTATTTTTTATTATTAGTAAATGGTTTTAGTATATTTCCTATAAAAATTCTTTTGTATCCTGGTTTAGATGTTAGTGGTAACACGGTAATGTTGTCGACGTTATTATTGTCATCACTATTTAAAACTATGGCAAAATGAGTATTTGAAAGTTCAGAGCCAATATTAATTCCAAAGTCTACTTTAATTATTTCTCCTTGTTTAAAATTAGGGTTATTATATATTTTATTTTTTGTTTCATTTTTAAAAATTGATGATTCTTTTTTTAGCCAATTACCTAATTTTAAGAATTTTTTATGTTTTGAATTATATGCGTATTTATAATCTCTGCAACTTTCATCAATTTTTATTATTTGTGTTTTTTCTTTAATTTCAGTATCCATTTTTCCTCCTTCTATATTATTTAAAATAATATTTGTATTAACATATTTTTAATTGATAGTAAATTTATAATTAGTTGTTTACTTTCTCTTTACATGTTAATATTAACATAAAAAAACGAATATGTAAATACAAAGAATATCTTTTTGAAGTATAATTAATATTTTTTTTCTTTCATTGCGGTTAGAGACAAGTGAAAGTAAGCTTTTATACTAAATGAATATCTATTTATTTACTTACATAAAAAAACTTCCATAAACTTGGAAGTTTTTGAATTACTTAAATGGCGGAGCAGAGAGGATTTGAACCTCCGCGCCAGCATTCGCCGACCTAAATCCTTAGCAGGGATCCCTCTTCAGCCTCTTGAGTACTGCTCCATAAGCTACTTCTATATTTTAATATAAAAGTAGTCACTTGTCAATTAGCTAATGCAAATATTTTCAATATTATCAATAAAATCTTGCATTACAGTTAAATAATCATCAGTATTATCGGTATCAATGTTAATCATTGACTTAACATCGATGGTTTTTGCTTTATAATCACTTACAATAGATTTGATATTATCAGTATAATTGTTATCTAAAACAAATATTGTTGTATATGTTTCTTTCTTGAAATTATTTTTTATAGAGTTAAGTGTTCCTTCTGTTAAAGTTTCTTCATCTAGTGATACAATATTAAATCCATAGTTTTCTAAGAATTTAAATACATTGTCACTTACTACTAAAGTGTTTGTTCCTTTTGATTGTGCTTCTTTACCAATAGCTCTTAAGTCTGCATCTTTTAGAGAAAGTATTTCAGATAGCTCTTGATATTTTTTTTCAACATAATCAGAAATTATTTGACTTTCTAAATATTCTTTTAAATAATCTTTAATATTCTTAGCAAGCATTAAATAATTATTTGGGCTCATCCATAATTCTTTAACACCGTTTTTATAAGATAGACCATTTGATACATCAATTATTAGTAAATTCTTGTTTTTATTAATAAGATTTTTAGCAATTGTTTTTTCATTACTTAAACCGTTATAAATAAATAGGTCTGATTTTGCATATTTTTTAATTTGTTTATCTGTTAGTTCATAATTAAAAACATCTGCACCGCTTGGATAGATACTTTCTATTGTACCATAGTCTTTATACATAAACTCTGTTAAATACTTAACTGGATAAATAGTAGTATAAATAGTGGCATTTTCTAAATTATCCTTTTTTAAACTACATCCTGTTAATAAAAATGCACTTAATATTATTAAAAATAGTTTTTTCATATTGTTTTTCCTTCCTTTTTTATCTCATCATGGCCATATTTTCCAAAAGGATTACATCTAATTATCCTTTTTATTCCTAATCTTAATCCTTTAAATAAGCCATATTCATTTAGGGCATCAATCATATACTGGCTACATGTCGGTGTAAATCTACACATTGAGTGAGCGTGAGTAGGGGTAACTTGATAAGCTCTGATTAAATAAATTAGTAATTTTTTTATAAATATCACCCTTTAATAATTTTACTATATAATTATTTATTTGTAAATGTTTTCATAGCGGAAAAAATTTGCTATAATGTTAATGGGTAAGTAGTAAAAATAGTATTAAATGGTTGGAAATGTAAAGAATTTGTAAAAAAACAAGACTTTTAGTTAAAAATTTGATACAATTAAAAGAGAAATGGATATGGTTTTATGGAATATTTAAAAAACATGGGTATTGAAATTAAGAATAAGAAGTTATTGGAGACAGCTTTAACCCATAGTAGTTATTCAAATGAACATAATTGTGAAAACTATGAAAGATTAGAGTATTTAGGTGATGCTATTTTAGAAGCTGCCACTAGTGATTATTTGTTTTTGAATACAAATTTTAGTGAAGGCGAGATGACTAAGACACGTGCTAACTTTGTTTGTGAAAAAGCTTTAGCTACTTATTCTAAAGATTTAGGTATTGATAAATATATAAGACTTGGGCAAGGACAAATGCATTTTTTGAATGATACAATTATTGCTGATGTATTTGAAGCTGTAGCTGCAGCAATATACTTGGACCAAGGTTGGGATGTTGTTAAAAAATATTTGCTAGATATAATTGTACCTTATATAAATAAAGGTTGTGATTTTAATACTGATTATAAAACTAAGTTACAAGAAGCAGTACAAACTAGTAAAAGGTCTTTAGAGTATGTGTTAGTTCGTGAGTTTGGAAATTCTCATGATAAAACATTTGAAATGGCTGTTAAAATAGATAATATTATATATGGAAAGGGAATTGGCAAAAGCAAGAAGGAAGCTGAACAAAATGCGGCTTTAGATGCTTTAAACAAAAGTGCGGTGAAATAAATGTATTTAAAGAGTATAAGAGCTCAGGGGTTTAAGTCTTTCGCAGATAAATTGGATTTGGAAATTAATCCGGGGATAACAGGAATAGTTGGTCCGAATGGTTCAGGTAAAAGTAATATTGTTGATGCTGTTAGATGGGTTTTAGGGGAACAATCTGTTAAGTCTTTGCGTGGTCAAAATAATATGACAGATTGTATCTTTAGTGGTAGTGAGTCAAGAGAAGCTCAAAAAAGAGCTATGGTTGCTTTAGTTTTTGATAATAGTGACCATTATTTGCATAGTGATTTTAAAGAAGTTGAAATAAAAAGAATTGTTTATTCAACTGGGGAAAATGAATATTATATTAATAATTCGAGAGTTAGACTTAAAGATATAACGGATATGTTTATTGACTCTGGAGCAGGTGCAAATGCTTTTAATATCATTAGTCAAGGAAATGTTACAGATATAGTAAATTCTAAATCTAGTGATAGAAGAGTAATATTTGAAAGTGCTGCAGGAGTATTAAAATATAAAAAACGTAAAGAAGAAAGTTTAAAGAAGTTAGAGAGAACTGAAGAAAACTTAACGCGTATCAAACTAATCATTGATGAGTTATCTAAAACGGTTTTACCTTTAAAAGAACAAAGTGTTATTGCTAAAAAGTATCTTGATATAAAAGGTGAACTAGAAAGTATAGATATAGCATTAATTGCTAAAGATATAACTGATTTAAATTTAGAATATTCTAAAGTTAGTGAAGAAGTAAAAGCATTAAAAGAAAAATTGATTACTTTAAAAGATAATGTTGGAGATACAAGGTTAGAAAAACTAAGATTAAGAAATATAGAACTTGAAGAAGTAGTTAATAAGAAAAAGGAAGAATTACTTAAAATAACTGAAGATATAAGTAATTTAAATGGTGAAAAGAAGTTAACTTTAGAAAGAAAGAAATATGAAGCAAGTAAGGAAGTTATTGATGATAATTTAATTAAGTTAAAAGAAAGTGAACTTAATGTAAATAAGAATATTACTGTTTTAGAAAGAGAAATATTAGATATTGAAGCAAGTGTTAATGACCAAAGAGAAAAAAGTGAAGAAGTAAAAAATAAATTATTAGTAATAAAGGTTAAGAAAAGTACATCTTCTAATGCATTAATGGAAGCTAATAAAGCTAAGTTCTTGTTAGAAAATAAAATTGAAATATTAGAAAATAATATTTTAAGTGCTGAAGCTGCTCCGGTAAGTGTTAGAAATATTTTGAATAATCCAAGAATACATGGTGTTCATAATACAATTGGTAAATTATTAGATATACCTGAAAAATATATGGTAGCAACCGATATAGCACTTGGTGCTAGTAGTAATTATTTAGTTGTAGATGATGATAATGTTGCATTAAGTGCCATAGATTTCTTGAAAGAAAGAAAGTTAGGAAGAGCAACATTTTATCCATTAAATGTTATTAAATCTAAATATGTAAGTAGTGATATTATTAATGATATTAAGAATATTAATGGTTATATTGGAGTTTTAAGTGATTTAGTGGGATATGATAAAAAATATAAAAATATTGTTGAAAATAGACTAGGTCAAGTAATTGTTGTTGATAATGAAAGAACATTAAATATAATAGGTAAGTTAATAAATTATAAATATGTTGTTGTATCATTAGATGGAGAAATACTTCATGTTGGTGGTTCGATTACTGGTGGTACTAGTAAGAAAAATTCAATGTTAAATGAAAAGAATGAATTAAATAAATTAAAAAATGATTTACAAAAATTAGATATTAAAATAAAAGAATTAACTGAAGAAGTAAATAATTTAAGTGAGGATACATTAGAACTTGAAGAAAGAGAAAATGTATTAAATAAATATATTGTTTTATTAAATGAAGAGTTGTTTAATAAAAGAACTAATTTAAGTAGATTAAATGAAGAACATAAAAGCATTTTAAGTGAACTTGAAGGTATTAATGATTTAAAGAGTAATAAATTAGATGACCATTTAGTTAATTTAATGGAAAGTATAAATAATTTAGTTAAGAGTAAAGAATTACTAGAAAAAGATATTAAAGTAATAAGTAAAGAAAAGATAGAAGTAAATGATGAAATAAATATCTTAGATAAAAAACTTAGAGATAGTAATAGTAGTTATAACTTAGTAAATAATGAACTTAAGAATAAAGAAGTTGTTAGTGGTAAGTTAGAAGTTAAGTTAGATAATTTATTAGAAGAATTAAATAATAGTTATAATTTAACATATGAGTCTGCGTGTGGTAATTATAATTTAGAAATGGATGCTGATATAGCAAGAGAACATGTAAAGAATTTAAAGAAAGAATTAGCTAGTTTAGGTAATGTAAATGTTGGTGCTATTGATGAATATGAAAGAATTTCTAAAAGATATGAATTTTTAAATAGTCAAAAGTATGATTTAGAAAGTGCATCTGGAGAACTAAAAGATATTATTAGGGAAATGGATGATATTATGATAGATAAGTTTAAAAATTCATTTGATAGTATAAGTAAAGAATTTAGTAAGATATTTAAAATGATGTTTAAAGGTGGAAAAGGAGAGTTATCTTTAAGTAATCCAGATGATTTACTTAATACAGGTATTGATATTTTAGCTATACCTCCAGGAAAGAAGATTAATTCACCATTATCTTTAAGTGGGGGAGAAAAAGCTTTGACTGCCATATGTTTATTATTTGCAATGCTTGAAGTTAAGCCATCTCCATTTGTTATTTTAGATGAAGCTGAAGCTGCCTTAGATGAAGTAAATGTTGATATGTTTGGTAAATATTTAAGTGAAGAAAAATCTAGAAGTCAATTTATTGTTATAACCCATAAAAAGAGAATGATGGAATATGCAGATTCATTATATGGAATAACAATGCAAGAATCTGGGGTAAGTAAGATAGTTAGTGCTAAATTAGAAAGTTAAATTATGTAAAGTTTTAAAATATTGTTTATATTATTTTAAAAATATGATAAAATTATTTTAAGGAGGAATGAATTATGAAATGGTGGGTAGTATTAATAATTGTTGTGGTTTTAATCGTTTTTTGGGCAATTAGTGTATATAATAAATTAATAGCTTTAAGAAATAGAGTTAAAGATCAATGGGCACAAATTGATGTTCAATTAAAAAGAAGATTTGATTTAATACCAAATTTAGTTGAAACTGTTAAAGGTTATACTAAACATGAATCTGAAACTTTAGAAGCAGTAATTAAGGCTCGTAATACTTATGTATCAGCGACTTTACCTGAAGACCAAATGAAAGCTGATGGAGAATTAACTAAAGCAATTTCTAAATTATTTGCTTTAACTGAAAGCTATCCAGAATTAAAAGCAAATACTAATTTCCAAGCTTTACAACAAGAACTTACTGAAACTGAAAGTAAAATTGCTAGTGCTAGACAATTTTATAATGATACTGTAATGGTTTATAATAATAAAGTTGCTATGGTACCAAGTAATATTATTGCAAGTTTATTTAAATTTGAAAAAGAAGCTTTCTTTGAAGCAAATGAAACAGAACGACAAAATGTTCAAGTTAAGTTCTAAAAGACGTTCTAAACGTCTTTTTTTAAGAGAAAGGTTGAGTTATGAAAAAGATATTAATTGCTATTATAACATTTTTATGTTTGCCAATGTTTTGTTTAGCTGCAGATTATGATATAAAACATTTTTATATTGATGCAACATTAAAAGAAAATGGAGACATGGATGTAGCAGAATTAATTGTGTTGGATGGAACATTTAATGGTTATGAAAGAGATATAGTTTATGCAGGTGATTATAGTAATTATAATGCAAGTAATATAGAAAATTTAAGTATAAGTGCTAAATATGTAAGAAATGTTTCTTTTGATACTTTTAATGAAGCTTTTGATACTTTTAGTGAAGTAGATTATGCTAATAATGGTACTATGAGTAAATATGTTTTAACTAATATAGATAATGGTTTAAGAGTTAGAATGTATTATGCTACAGATAATGATAAAACAGGGTTTTTAATTAAATATACATTAAAAGATGTTGGTATTTCTCATAGCGATGTAGTTGAATATTATTGGAATTTTATTGGTGATGGCTTTGAAGATGATATTAGAGATTTACAAATTAGAGTTAATTATCCAACTAAAATGAATGAAAATGACTTTAGTTGGTGGTTTCATGGACCCCTTACTGGGAATTCAGAAATTGTAGAAGTTAATCCTAATTATACTAGTGTTCTTGCAAGTGTTAAGAAAGTATCATCATATGAAGCTGTTGATTTTAGAACTGTTACACCAAAAAGTGGTTTTGATGAAAGTTTATTTTTAAAAACTGATAATGATAGTGTAAGAGAAAGTATTATAGAACATGAAGATGATATTGTAGCAAAAGATTTAGAAACAATAAAAAGAAATAGAGTGTTATTTTATATATTTGAAGGTTTATCTGTTGGTTATTATATAATTTTATTATTCGTATGGATTTATGTATATAAAAAATATGATAAAGAAAGAAAACCTAAGTTTAATTTAGAGTATAATAGAGAATTTATTGATGATTATAATGTGGAAGTAGTAGATTATTTAATGAATAATACAATTACTCCGAATGCTATGAGTGCATCAATTATGAATTTGATTTATAAGAAAAATATTAAAGCCGAAAAAATACTTGAAGAAAAAGATGGTTATAAATTCACCTTGTTAAATAGAGATAATTTAAATGAAACAGAAAATTATTTAGTAGATTTTTTATTTGATAGAGTAGGAACTAATAATGAATTTACAACAAGTAAATTAAAAAAATATGCAAAATCTACACAAACTTGTGATAATTTTATGAGTAGTTATACTAAATGGAAGAATAAAGTTTTAGAAGATGGTAAAAATCAAGGTTTTTATGATAATTTATCAGGTAAATTTGTTTATGGTTTTATAATGTTACTTGTGGCATTTATGATTTATTTTATGGGTGTTGTAGTATTTAATGTTGAATTTTTACTTATACATACTTTAATATTTGCAAGTATTATATTTATAATTTATATTGGAGTTATTAGAAGAAAGAGTGAAAAAGGAATAGAAGATTACACAAAATGGAAGGCTTTTAAAAGATTCTTAAATGATTTTGGAACATTTGATACAAAAGAGTTACCTGAAATCATTTTGTGGGAAAGATATTTGGTTTATGCAACTGTATTTGGTTTAGCAGATAAAGTTGAAAAAGCAATGAATGTTAAAATAAAAGAAATAAATGTGGATGATATGTATAGTGGTAATACTTATATATTTATTAATAATTATGATTTAACATCAAGTATTAATCATTCAATTAATCAAGCTTATCAAGGGGCTCAAACTACAATTACCAGGGAAAGTGTTAGTGCATCAGGTGGTTCTTTCGGAGGACACGGTGGAGGATTTTCTTCTGGTGGTGGCTTTGGAGGCGGAGGTGGTGGAGGCCGAGGCTTCTAAAAACGTCAAAGTAGTTATTAATCTAAATTTTCGCACTCTTGACAAAAGTTTGCGAGATATGTTAAGATTAATTTGTGATTTAGTATAGAAAGTAAATCTTTCTATACACATACATCACCTGGCTTTTTCAAAAAAGCTTGTATGTGGTAACATCCGATGCGGATGTTACCATTTTTATTGGTTGACTTACAAATGTTTGTTTGGTATAATAAATTTAGAAAAAATAACAAATAGTTGTTGGCTAATTTAGAAATTTGTTATATAATTAATTTAGTGTGTAAGGTGGTGTTTGAAATTGAATATAGGAATAGATATAGATAATACATTAACAAATACAAGTATTGTTTCAAATACCTTAGTTAAAGAAGATAAATTGTATCATGGTGTCTTAGATTATCATGATTTAAATAAAGAAGAAGCCAAAGATTTTTTATCTAAATACTTAGAACAAGTGGTTTGGAATATAGATATTAAAGATGATGCACTAGAAGTTTTAAAATATTGGAAAAATAAAGGATATAAGTTAATCTTTATCACTGCCAGAGGGGTAGAAGAGACAAATAATAAAAGTAATATTAAATCTATATATTTAACAAGTCTTTATTTTATAAGTAAGGGTATTACTTTTGATGAATTGGTATTTTTTCAAGAAAATAAAGGTATTACATGTAAAAAATATAATCTCGATTTATTTATAGATGATAAAGAAAGAGTTTTAGATGATGTAAAAAAAGCAGGCATTAAAACTTTAAGAATAACAGATGATAAAGAAAGTAAACATGATATAGTACATAATTGGCTAGAAATCAAAGATTATGTAGATAGTTTGGGGGTATAAAAATGGATGAAAGATTAATAGATGCAAATCCAACATATGAAGATATATTTGATAGAAATATTAGACCAGAATATCTTGAAGAATATGTTGGTCAAGAAAAAATTAAAGCAAATTTAAAAGTATTTATTGAAGCAGCAAAAATGAGAGATGAACCACTAGATCATGTGCTTTTATATGGTCCTCCAGGATTAGGTAAAACAACACTTGCTCATATAATTGCCAATGAACTTGGCAGTAATTTAAAAACTGCAACAGGTCCAGCAATTGAAAAAAGTGGAGATTTAGCAGCTATTCTTTCAACACTTGAACCAGGTGATGTATTATTTATTGATGAAATCCACCGAATTCCTTCATTTGTTGAAGAAATACTTTATTCAGCGATGGAAGATTTTACTATAAATGTTGTAATTGGTGCTGAAGGTAAAAGTAGGTCTGTTAAAATTGATTTGCCACCATTTACATTGGTTGGGGCAACAACTAGAGCAGGTGATTTATCAAGTCCTTTGCGAGACAGATTTGGTATTGTAAACAAATTAGAATTTTACACAAATGAAGAACTTGCTAATATTGTTAAAAGAACGAGTAAAGTTATGAGTATGAATATTACTGATGATGCTGCCCTTGAACTAGCAAAAAGAAGTCGAAAAACTCCTAGAATTGCCAATCGTTTATTTAAAAGAGTACGCGATTTTGCTTTAGTTGAAGGTGATGGTTTAATTGATTTAGATATCACCTTAAAAGCTTTAGATAGATTAAATGTTGATGCTTATGGTTTAGATAATATAGATATTGAGTATTTAGAGGCGTTGATTAATAAATTTAATGGCGGCCCAGTTGGAGTTGAAACGATATCTACGGCGATTGGAGAAGAAATTTCAACAATTGAAGATGTTGTGGAACCATTTTTGTTACAAGAGGGTTTTATTAAAAGAACAAGAAGTGGAAGAGTTGCAACAGAACTTGCATATAAACATTTAGGCATAGACCATAACATGTCTTTGTTTTAGGGAGGTAAAAATGATTTTAGATGGAAAAAAGTTAAGAGATGAACTATTAGTGCAATATAAAGGAAAAATAAAGGAAGAAAAGTTAAATATAACTTTAGCCATTATTTTAGTAGGAAATAATGAAGCAAGTAAACTTTATATTAAAAATAAAGAAAAGTATTGTACTGAAGTTGGAATAAAAGTAGATAAATATTTATTAGCTGAAGATACTAGTGAAGAAGTGTTAATTAATTTAATTAAAGATTTAAATGAAGATAAAGAAGTAACAGGTATTATTTTACAAAGTCCTGTTCCAAATGGAATAGATTTTGATAAATGCAGTGGAATGATTTTACCAAGTAAAGATGTTGATGGTTTTACAAAAGATAATGTTTACAATTTATACTTAAATAAAAAAAGTATTTTACCATGCACTGTTAAAGGTATTATAAAATTATTAGAACATTATAATATTGAAGTTAACGGTAAAAATGTTGCTATTATTGGTCGTGGTAATATTGTAGGAAAACCATTAGCAATGGCTTTAGAAAATAGAAATGCCACAGTTAGTTTATTACATAGTAAAACTAAAGATTTAAAAATGTTTACTAAAGATGCTGATATAGTTGTAGTAGCTTGTGGAATACCTAAATTACTAAAAAAAGATATGATTAAAGAAGGTTCTGTTGTAATTGATGTTGGCATTTCCAGAGTTGATGGTAAAATTGTGGGGGATATCGATTTTGATAATATTAAAGATATTGCAGCATTTGTTACACCAAATCCTGGTGGAGTTGGTCCGATGACTGTAGCAATGATTATAGATAATTTAATAGAAATGGGTGAAGTAAATGAATAAAATTATAGAAGAAACATTAAGAAAAGAAAGAAAAAGACAAGAAGAAAATATTGAACTAATTGCTAGTGAAAATTATGTATCTAATGATATATTGAAGTTACAAGGTAGCATTTTAACTAATAAATATGCTGAAGGATATCCAGGTAAAAGATATTATGGCGGTTGTGAAAATGTTGATGTTATTGAAGACCTTGCTATAAATTATGCAAAAAGTTTATTTGGGGCCGAATTTGCTAACGTTCAACCACATTCTGGTTCAAGTGCTAATATGGCTGTTTATAGAGCATTACTTAATCATGGAGATAAAGTAATGGGTATGAATTTATCAAATGGGGGACACTTAACTCATGGTCATCGCCTTTCATTTAGTGGTAAAGATTATGAAATAGTTGATTATGATGTAAATGCTGAAACTGAATATATTGATTATGATTTATTAGAAAAAAAAGTTTTAGAAGAAAAACCAAAAATGGTTATAGCTGGAGCTAGTGCATATTCAAGAATAATCGATTTTAAAAGATTTAGAGAAATATGTGATAAAGTTGGTGCATATTTAATGGTTGACATGGCTCACATTGCAGGATTAGTTGCTGCAGGACTTCATCCTTCTCCAGTAGAATATGCTCATGTAGTCACAACAACTACTCATAAAACTTTAAGAGGACCACGTGGAGGTTTAATTCTTACTAATGATGCTGATATTGCTAAGAAGATAAATTCAGCAGTTTTTCCTGGTATTCAAGGAGGTCCATTAATGCACGTTATTGCAGCTAAAGCAGAGTGTTTTTATGAAGCTATGCAACCTGAATTTAAAGAATATCAAAAGCAAGTATTAAAAAATATAAAAGTATTATCTGAAACATTATCTAATGAAGGCTTTAGAATTGTATCTGGAGGTACTGATAATCATTTAATTCTAGTTGATGTTAAAAGTACATGTGGTTTAACTGGAAAAGAAGCTCAAAATTTACTTGATAGAATACATATTACAACAAATAAAAATACTATTCCAAATGATACTGAAGC
>OJAW01000820.1_pt1 | contig 20012 bp, 18 predicted proteins | sample 1589151 | NCBI WGS metagenome assembly OJAW01 (sample SAMN03283290) | human gut metagenome | biome: human-associated habitat; material: feces | host: Homo sapiens | place: Peru | collected 2012
AATGACAAAATAATAATAGATGGAAGTGGTATTGAATTGAAAAGAGATTTCTATCTAACTTTAATGATTGTCATATTTTTGAATTTACTTTATATAGTTGGTTCTTATAAAGGGCTGTTGTCTGTATTAAGTGTTGTTTTGAATTTAGTAATTTTTTATATTGGTTTATCATTGTATTTTAAAGGTGCTAATTTATTATTTTTATGTGTAATAGAAATGATTATTTTTTCTATTATTTCTTTGATATTAGCAAGTGGATTTAACAAGAAAACATTATCGGCAATCATTTCTGTAATTATATCAATATTAGTAATGCTCTTTTCAATTGGGATTATTATAAATTTTACGGGATATAAGGGGATAAATTTCAATGAATTATCATTTCTGACTGTTCCTATTGAAGATATTATATTACCAGAACTATTAATCGGATCAACAGGGGCAATTATGGATGTAGCAATTACAATTTCAGCTTCTATATCGGAACTGATTCAAAAAGACAATAATATATCTGTCAAAAATTTGAAAAAATCTGCTAGAGAAATAGGTAAAGATATAATGAGTACAATGAGTAATGTTTTGTTTTTTACTTATTTATGTTCAGGTCTTCCTATTTTTGTATTAGCATTACGCAACGGATTTTCAATGTATAATTATATTTCAACTAATTTTACATTAGAATTAACTAGATTTTTAATTGGTAGCATTGGTATTGTTTTAACTATTCCTGTATCAGCACATATATCAATTAAATTGATGAAAAGAGGGGTAAAATGACTATAATATTAATTATTTTATTGTTTTTATTAATGATTTATATTGATATAAAAAGAGGAATAAAATTATTTTTATCTATAATATTTAATTTTATTATTTTAATGATTATTTTTTATTTAATTGCTCTTGGACTAAATCCTATAATATGTTCTTTAATAGGCTGTTTTATAATAAGTTATATAATATTATATTATGTAAATGAAAAAAACATAAAAACAGAATCTAGTTTAAAATCAGTTATTATTGTATTAATTATATTATCATTTCTTATATTTTTTGTAACAAAGATATCAAGAATTGCTGGTTTTGGATACGAATCGTATGAAGAGATAAATATGTTTTCTTATGATGTAAAAATAGATTTTACTAACATTGCAATTTCTATGATATTAATTAGTTTAATTGGAGCAACAGTTGATTCTTCAATAGCAATTTCTTCTGCATTATATGAGGTATATGATAATAATAAAAACTTATCAAAAAAAGAGTTATTTCTATCGGGAATGAACATAGGAAGAGATATATTATGTACAACGAATAATACCTTAATGTTTGCTTTTTTAGGCGAATTTATGACATTATTGATTTGGTTTTATAAAGGAGGTTATTCATTTTTAGAAATTGTAAATGCAAAGACATTTGTTTCAGAAATTATTAAAATATTATTTAGTGCAGTAGGTTGTATTATGGTTATACCTATAACTGCATATATTACAACTGAATCACTAAAAAAAGATAGAAACAATAATTAAGTTAATTTAAAATTATCATATAATTTCATGTGGTAATTTTTTTAATTATCGAAAATGAAAAAGCTTTTCAAATTATATTGAGCAAAATGAAAAAATACTGTAAAATGAAAATGATTTTCAAATTGAAAGAAGTGATAATGAATATGTCTAGAAATGAAACTTATAAAACAAAACAAAAAGAACTAATTTTAGATGTAATTAAGAGTTTTAAAAATGATTTTACTATAAAAGAAATCTATGAAAAGTTAAATCAAAATGTTGGTTTAACAACAATTTATAGAACAATGCCAATATTATTAACTTAATAACTAAAATTCATGAATACAAAGATTTAAGTAGATTGCTTAAAGAAAATCAAATGGAAGATATACCGAATACAAGTGGAATAATTAATTATACGTGGAGGTAGTATTATGAATATTTCTTTAAAGGAAGTTAATGAAAAGATGATTGATTTTGCTTTAGAGAAGTTTGGAGCATTCGATTGCTTAGTTAATAATGCTGGTATTATGGATGATATGAGTGCAATTGGTGATGCGACTGATGAAAAATATGAGAAGGTTATGAAAACTAATTTTTATGGTCCTTTTTGTGCAATTAGAAAGGCTGTTAATGTTTTTAAAGAAAGAAATATTAAGGGTTCAATTATTAATATTTCTTCTGTAGGTGGTTTTCATAGTTGTGCTGGAGCTATTTATTGTGCTAGTAAAGCGGCTTTAATTTCTTTAACTAGAAATACTGCTTATATGTATATGCCTTTAGGTATTAGATGTAATACAATTGCTCCTGGTGGTATTGAAACAGAAATTAGTACTTCAATGGGAATGCCTAATATGGAAGGATATGGAAGAGTTCAAAGTGTTCTTGCATGTGCACCTAAAATGGGAAGTGCTAATCAAATAGCTAATGTGGCATTATTCTTAGCAAGTGATGAAAGTGATTATGTTAATGGTGTAGTCTTACCTGTTGATGGTGGATGGGATACTATGTAATTTTACAAATAGACAACAAATTTGTTGTTTATTTTTTTTTATTTGATATGATTATAGTGAGGTGAATATATGATTAGACTTAAAAATGTATCTAAGTTTTATTACAATAAAGGCTTAATTACATCAGGATTTAATAAAGTAAGTGCGGAGTTTAATTTAGGTGAGTTTGTAGCAATAACTGGAGAATCAGGAAGTGGTAAATCAACTCTTTTAAATGTTATAAGTGGTCTTGACTCTTATGAAGAAGGAGAAATGTATATTGATGGTAAAGAAACTAGTCATTATACAGAAGAGGATTTTGAAAATTATCGTAAAAAATATATAAGTAATATTTTTCAAAATTTTAATTTAGTAAATAGTTATACAGTATATCAAAATATTGAGCTTATTTTACTTATTAATGGAAAAAAGAGAAAGGAAGTTAAAAGTAAGGTTATTCAGCTTATTAAACAAGTAGATTTACTTAAATATAAAAATACAAAGGTTAGTAAATTATCTGGTGGGCAAAAACAAAGGGTAGCAATTGCGAGAGCTTTAGCTAAAAATACTCCGGTAATTGTTGCTGATGAACCAACTGGTAATTTAGATAAGAAAAGTGCTGAAAGTGTTTTAAAGGTTTTAAGTGAAGTTGCTAAGGATAAATTAGTTGTTGTTGTTACGCATAATTATGAACAATTTGAAAAGTATGCCAGCAGAAAAATAACCATGTATGACGGTAAAATTGTCGAAGATAAAGTAATTAGAAAAACAGAAGTTAAAGATGCAGTTTATGATAATGATTATAAGCCAATGGGAATGTTTACTAAACTTAGATTAGGGGTAAGAAATGCTTTTAATATAGTACCTAAGTTCTTGTTGTTATTGGCAGTATTTTTGTTTGTGTTGGCAGCAGTTATTAGTGAAACTTCTTCTTTTAAATCAGCTAAATATCAAGAAGAAGCATCCGGATATAGTCAATTTTTTGGAGATACTTCAAAAGAAAGAATTGTTTTAGTTAAGAAAGATAAAAGTGCTTTTACAGATAAAGATTATGAGTATTTAAATAATTTAAATGATATTGATTATATTGTTAAGAATGATATTGAATTAGATAATAATATCTTTTTACAGTCAGATAATCTTTATTTAGAAGGATATGCAGCAGATATTACGAGATTTAAAGGTAAGTTAGCTGCTGGGGTAATGCCTAAAGAAGATAATGAAGTTATTGTAGTTGGTAATAAAGATAATTATTATTTATCTAAAGCAGAAAAATTACTTAATAAAGAATTAACTTATGATAATTATTATTCATTTGGTTTTGTATCTGAAAAAATTAAAATAGTAGGAATAGCTTATACAGATAGTGAAGATATAAAATTTTATATGAAACCAAGTTTATCTAGTAAGTTAGCTAAATATGATATGTTAAAATCTAGTAAATTAGAAATAATTATGAATAATAAAGTGACTCCTTTTATGATTGAAGTAGTAGATAACTTAAATGAAGGAGAAGTTTATGTAACTGAAAATGTTTATACTTATTTTGATTATAATGTTAATCCAGTTAATAAAGATGTTAAGATAAATGTTAATAATATGTATTTTAATAAGACTTTAGATTTAAAGATAAATAAATTATTAGATAAAAATAATTTTAAGAAATATACTGGATTTAAAAATTATGATGAATATTATAATTATATTTTTATAAGTCAAAAAGATTTTGATAATTTATTACCTAAAGAAAATTATCAAAGTAGTGTATTTGTTAAAGATGAATTAACTGTTAATGATACTAAGAAATTATTAGAAGATAATGGTTATAAAGCTATTGTTGTTAGTGATACTTTATTAAAGTATGATAGTGATTATGCATATTTTTTAAATATTATTAATATTATAGTAACTATTTTATTATTAGTTATATTATTCTTTATTTCTTATTTAATTATTAAGATTATTTTAAAGAGTCGTCATGTTTATTATTCTACTTTAAGAATATTAGGTGCTAATAAGGGATTATCTAAGAATTTACTTAGAATAGAGTTATATACGATATTAAATGTAGCTTTTGTATTAATTATGATAGTTATTTGTTTAATTAATAAAGATATTATTGTTAGTAGTGATCTTAAAGATTTATTAAGATTTATGAGTGTTAAAGATTATGTTTTAATTTATTTATTAGTATTTTTAATGACTTATTTAATTAGTGTTAGATTTGCCAAATATTTATTTAAACAGAGTGCAATGAAAACTTACAATGAGGAGGCTTTATAATGATTAGATTAGAACATGTTAATAAGTATTTTAATAAGGGTAAAAAGAATGAAATACATGTTATTAATGATTTAAATTTAAAGCTTAATAATAATGGTCTTGTTTGTTTATTAGGTCCTTCTGGATGTGGTAAAACTACAATTTTAAATGCAGTTGGTGGTTTAGATAAAGTACGTAATGGGAAAATATATATTGATGATGAACGTATTACTAAAAGAAGTATTAAAAAGATAGATAAGATTAGAAATTTAAAAGTAGGTTATATCTTTCAAGATTATAAGTTAATTGATAATTTAAGTGTATTTGATAATGTAGCTTTAGTTCTTAAGATGATTGGAATTAAAGATAAAGATGAAATAAAGAAAAGGGTAGATTATGTTTTAGAAACTCTTAATATTTATAGATATCGTTATAGACTTGCTTCAATGCTTAGTGGTGGAGAAAGACAAAGAGTAGCTATAGCTAGAGCAATTGTTAAAGATCCAGATATAATCTTAGCAGATGAACCAACTGGTAATTTAGATTCTAAAAATTCTTTAGAAATAATGAATATAATTAAATGTATATCTAAGAAAAGATTAGTTATTTTAGTTACTCATGAAGTTAATTTAGCTAAATTTTATGCAGATAGAATAATTGAACTTGAAGATGGTAAGGTAATTAAAGATTATGAAAATCAAACTAAAGATTTCTTAGATTATAGATTAGAAAATAATATTTATTTAAAAGATATAAAATATCATAATGACTTTAATGATAAATTAAATAAGATTGATGTTTATAATGATAATAATAATTTAGATATTACTTTAGTAGTTAAGAATGGAAATATTTATATTAAGAGCAATAGTAATGAGAAGATTGAAGTAATAGATAGTAATTCTAATGTTAATTTAATAGATGATCATTATAAGAAAATTGATTATGATGAAGTTAGTAAGTATGAATTTAATTTTGATAAAGTTATTAATAATAATTTTAAGAAGAAATATTCAAGTATCTGTAATTTAAAAAGTATGATTACTAGTGGATTTAAAAAGATAAGTAATTATTCACCAATAAAGAAGTTTTTACTTTTAGGTTATATGGCTGCTTCAATGTTTATTTTATTTAGTATTGCCAGAATGGCTTCAGCTTTTGTAATTAATGATGAAGATTTTGTTAAGAGTAATAATAATTATGTTAGTGTAGCGGTAGGTAAGATTGATGAAAAGAAATATAATGATATTTTAAGTGTATCTGGTATTAAATATGCAGTTATAGGTGATAGTTTAGTAAGCTTTAAAATTACTTATAATACTTTATTACAAAATTATGATGTATCTGATTTATTAGTTGGTAGTATTTCAGGATTAAGTTTAATTAGTGATAAAGATTTAATTTATGGAGAAATGCCTAAAAATGATTATGAAGCTGTAGTTGATATAATGAGTGCTAAAAGATTATTTGATTCAGAAAATCATGCTAAATCAGCTGGTTTAGAAAGCGAAAAAGATTTAATTGGAATGAATATTAGTGTTAATAATGTTAAAGACTTTAAGATTGTTGGTATTACTAATTTAAAGAGTCCTAGTATTTATATAAAAGAACGTTTAATTGTTGATGTAGTTAATAATACTAGTTATCAAAGTAGTAATGAGGATTATTATTTTCCAGTAGCGGATAAAAATAGTAATTATGCTAATTATGAAACTTATGATTATACTTTAAAGAAGGGAAGAGTTCCTTATGGTGATTATGAAGTATTAGTTAATTATGATTTAAAAGATTTATATGAACTTAATAAAAATATTGATACTAAAATTAATGGTAAGAAGTTAAAAGTTGTTGGTTATTATGTAACTAAAAATAATGATAATAATATTTTGATTGTTAATAGTAAGATGATTACTTATACATTGTTTGATAATAATTCAACTATGACTTTGGCAACTGATAATAAAGATGAATTAGTAAGTAAATTACAAGAGAAAGATTATAATGCGATTAATAGTTATGATAAGAATAGAAATGATTATATAAAAGAAAATAAAGCTAGTGTTAATAGTATTATTGTATTTACTTCAGTTATTTTAGCAATAAGTTTAATAGAGATTTATTTAATGATTAGATCTTCATTCTTATCTAGAATTAAAGAAGTAGGTATTTATAGAGCTATTGGAGTTAAGAAAAGTGATATATATAAGATGTTTGCTTCAGAGATAATGGCAATTAATTTAACTGCTACTTTAGGGGGAATTATTTTAATGGGAGCCATTTTATATAATGTTTCTAAGATGAAAGTATTAGGTTCAATGGTGGTTTTAAATGGTACAACTATAGGTCTTGCTTTATTAATTAGTTTTGGATTTAATTTAATTATGGGACTTATTCCAGTATATAGAGTAGTTAGAAAAAGACCATCTGAGATTCTTGCTAGACATGATATATAAGAAGAATTTGATTCTTCTTTTTGTTTTATTTGAATTAAAGTTATAAGTGTTATATAATTATTATGGTGAAGTAAAGATATGGCAAAAAAGAAGAAACGTAAAAGTGAAAGTTCTAGTAAAGTTAAATTTTCATCTGAACTTACTGGTTTAATATTTGTTCTTATTAGTGTAATTGGAATTGGAGCTTTTGGTCCAGTTGGACATTTTATTAAATCTTTTGCAATTTTCTTAATGGGTAATTATTGGGCTATTGCAATATTATTATTTATGATTTTAGGTTTATATATGATTGTTAAACGTGATTTACCGAAGTTTTTTAGTAGTAGGTTAATTGGGTTATATTTTTTACTGATAGCTTTACTTGCGTTTAGTCATATTGAATATATTAATGATAGTGTTGTTATTAAAGATAAAAGTATTTTTGAGAATACTTTTAATAATTTAATGAATACTTTTAGTGATGAAAACTTTATTAATTTAAGTAATACTGGTGGTGGTATTATTGGTGTTTTCTTTGCTTGGGGACTTGTTAATTTATTTGATTTAAATGGTACTTATATTGTTTTAGGGGTTTTAGGTATATTTGGAGTTGTAATGGCTTTAAATGTATCTTTAGCTGATATTATTAAGAAGATATTTGGTGGTATTAAGAGATTTAATAAGGGTCTTGGTGAAAGTAGAATCTTTAAAGCTAGTGAGTCTGATGATGACGATGAAGAAGATGAGGAAGATGAAGAAGCTCCTAGAGAATTAAAAGATGATAAAAAGGTTATTATCACTAGTAGTGAAGACTTAAAGAATTATCATAATGAAGAACCTAGAGAAGAGACTGCTCCAGTAGTTATTGAAAATTCTACTAATGGAGAATATCGTTTACCTAGTATTGATATTTTAAATCCTCCTAAGAAACAAGGAAGAACTAATACAACTGAATTCTTAAATACTAATCGTCTTGCTTTAGAAAGGGTTCTAGCGGATTTCCAAATTACAGGTAAAGTTGTGGAAATTCATGAAGGACCTGCGGTTACTCAATTTGAGGTAGAAATTAAAGCTGGTACTAAGGTTAGTAGAATAACAAGTATTAGTAAAGAGATTGCTTTAGCTTTAGCGGCTAAGGATGTTAGAATTGAAGCTCCTATTCCAGGTAAGAGTACTGTAGGTATTGAAATTCCTAATAAGAATATTGCTTCAGTACCAATTAGAGATGTTTTAGGTAGTGTACCTAAGAGTATGGCTGATGCGAAGATATTAGTTGCTTTAGGTAAAGATTTAATGGGTAGAACTTGTTGTGCAGATTTATCTAAGATGCCACATTTATTAGTTGCTGGTTCAACTGGTTCAGGTAAATCTGTGTGTATTAATAGTTTTATTGCATCTATTTTAATGAGAATGAAACCGGATGAGATAAAGTTAGTTTTAGTTGATCCAAAGAAGGTAGAGTTATCTAATTATAATGGTATTCCTCATTTATTATGTCCAGTTGTTAGTGATCCTAAGAAAGCTAATATTGCTTTACAAAAGATTGTAGCTGAGATGGAAAGAAGATATGATGTTTTTAGTGAAGCTAATGTTAAGAATATTACTGGTTATAATGAAATGATTGAAAAAAATAATAAGAAGAATGATACTAGTGTTCCTAAGATGCCTTATATTTTAGTTATTATCGATGAGCTTGCTGATTTAATGCTTGTTGCTGCTAAAGAAGTAGAAGATTCAATTATGAGAATTACGCAAATGGCAAGAGCTGCTGGTATTCATTTAATTGTTGCAACACAAAGACCTTCAACTGATGTTATTACTGGGGTTGTTAAAGCTAATATTCCATCTAGAATTAGTTTTGCTGTAGCGTCTTCAATCGATTCAAGAACGATTTTAGATATGGGTGGAGCTGAAAAATTACTTGGTAAAGGTGATATGCTTTATAAACCAATGGGTGATAATACACCAGTTAGAATTCAAGGTACATTTATAAGTGATGAAGAAACGCAAAGATTAATAGATTATGTATGTAAAGAACAAGTAGCTAAGTATGATAACTCAATTACAGAAGCTGCTGATAATCATATGGCAGGAGCAGGAAGCCCTAAAGAAGAATATGATGATCCACTTTATAATGAAATTGTAGATTTTGCAATCCAAAGTGGTAAAATTAGTGCTTCATTATTGCAAAGAAGATTTAGATTAGGGTATAATAGAGCTGCAAGAATAGTTGATTTATTAGAAGAAAGAGGCATTATCGGTCCTCAAAATGGTTCTAAACCAAGGGAAGTTTTGGTTAAATTAGAACAAGATAGTTCTAATGAATAGATGGGAAGGAGAAAATATGGAAGAAAATGTTTATAAAGAAGTTTTTGAAAGAACTTTAAGAGCAGAAGATGTTGATTATAAAATAGCTGCTGTACTTGAAAGTCATCCAGAAAGTTTAGGATGGGTTCATGGAGAACCAAGAGTAGAAAACTTAGGTAATGGTATGGTTAAATTATCAATACCACTTGCTAAATATCCAGTTAAAGAAGAAGATAAAAGAATGGAAATGTAACCATTCTTTTATTTTACTTGATATTTTAATATTTTATTTGGTATAATAACAATCACAAAACGAGGAGGCTTTTATATATGACAATAGAAAAGAAATCTGTAGTCTGTGAAAGAGATGAAATAGCTAAAAAAGCTAATTTATTTCTGGAAGTTATGAGTAAAGATGAAAACTCAATTCAATATGAATTGAGAAGTAGGGAAAATAATCAAATAGAATTGGATTTTGAAGTATTAGATTTTGATAGAACTGTAGATACCTATAAATTAGTTAAAGTACTACAAGTTCAAATCGTTACTTTAGATTATGTGAATTCAGTTTTATCATTACAAAAAATGTATCCATTAAACGAAGGATATCGGATTTCAGTAGTTGCTAGATTACCTTATGATATGTTTACTTCAGATATTATAGTTAATGTTTATAGTGATCCAACATTAAAGAAAAAAAGAAAAGTGGAGTTATAGAATGGAAAAAGTAAAATTTTTAATATCTGGTAAAGGTATAAATTTACAAGATAAATTAAATGATATCATTGATATATATAGAAATAATGATAGGGACGTAGAATATAAAGTTTTAGGAATAGATGATCAAAATAATATAGTTGTTGAGGTAACTACAACATCTTACTTAGATGATGACGTAAGACCAGCAAAAGTTATGTATAACACTGCAATAATAGATGTGCCTGCTGGTAGAGAAGAAACTTGTACAAGTTATTTAAGAAGTGAATATGAACCTTTAGGAGTAAGTGTAGTACTTAATCGTGCTCAAGAAATATCTGAATCTAGTGTAGAACTATTTTATAGCTTTTATATGAAGAGAAGAGTTAAGAATAAAACTAATGAATTTTAGTTTTATTTTTTTTAGAAAAATGATAAAATATCTTTGGTGGTTTTTATGTTAAAAATTAAAGATTTAACTGTTGAAGTTGATAAAAAAACAATATTAAAAGATTTTAATTTAGATATGAAGATAAATGAAGTACATGCCATAATGGGACCTAATGGGATTGGTAAAAGTACAATATGTAAAACAATTATGGGAGATCCTAATTATATAGTTACTTCAGGAAGTATTACTTTTAACTCTAAAGATTTACTTAAAATGAATGTAACAGAAAGAGCCAGAGAAGGAATATTTTTACTTTCACAAAATCCAATTGAAATACCGGGAGTGAGCAATGCGGAAATGCTTAGAATGACATTAAATGAAATAAGTGGAAGTAATGTATCAATATTTGATTTTAATAAAAAAATGGAACAATTATGTAAAATGTTAGATATACCTAAAAGCTTTATTCATAGAGGAATAAATGAAGGTATGAGTGGTGGGGAAAGAAAGAAAAATGAACTTTTACATATGTGGATGCTTGAACCTAAATTTATTATATTAGATGAATTAGATAGTGGATTAGATGTAGATTCACTAAAAATAGTTTGTCAAAATATAAATGAATATAAAAAAGAACATGATTGTTTAATTTTACTTATAACTCATCATGCAGAATTAATAAACTTATTAAATGTTACAGATGTTCATGTTATAGCTGATGGTAAAATAGTTAAGTCAGGAGATATGAATTTAGCATATGATATAGAAAAAAATGGTTATAAAGAAATAACTGGGACAAATAAAGTAAGTGATAATAAAAATGAAGAATAATATATTAGTAGATAATATTAATCTTTTTGATGAGATATTATCATTAGAAGATAAAAATATAAGTAAAATAGAAGTTAATGGAAAATGTAAGTTAAATATATTTGATTTAGATATAAATAAATTAAATATTTTAGTTAATGATGATTCATCTTTAGATATTAATTATTTTAATAATATAAATAAAAGTGAATGTTTAATAGATATTGAAGTTAAGAATAGAAGTAAATGTATATTAAATTATAGCTATATAAATAAAGATAAATATGATTTAAAGATAAAGACAGATTTTTTAGGAGAAGAAGCTAGTATATTAATTAATGTTAGTGCTTTAAATGATGGTGGAAATACTAATATTGATGTAGATGGTTATGTTAAAACAGAGAAAATAAATAATTATTTAGATGAAAATATTAGAATTATTAATATTAATGGAGGTATGGCTAGTGGTAAACCTAATATGTTTATTGATACATATTTGGTAGTAGCTAATCATAATACCGTTATAGGTAATATTAATAAAGATGAATTATTTTATTTAATGAGTAAAGGTTTAAGTAAGGATAAAGCTATTAAACTTATATGTGATGGTTTTATAGTTAAGACTATTTCTGATAAAGAGATGATTGTTAAAATAAAAGAATATTTAAATGGGAGGTGATTTTTAATGCATAGAGATGATTTTCCTATGATTAAGGATGATTTAATTTATTTAGATAATGGAGCTACTACTTTTAAGCCTAAATGTGTATTAGAGGCAATGAATGATTATTATGAAAATTATAGTGCTAATGCTCATAGAGGTGATTATTCAATTAGTTATAAAGTGGATGTTGCTTATGAAAATGCAAGAGTAAAAGTAGCTAAATTTATTAATGCTGAAATAGATGAAGTAGTATTTACTTCTGGTGCTACGGAAAGTTTAAATGTTATTGCTACTGGTTTCTTTGGCAATTTACTAGAAGAGGGAGATGAAATTATTATTAGTGATGCAGAACATGCTAGTAATGTACTTCCTTGGTTTAGACTTGCTAATAAATTAGGAGCAGTTATTAAATATGTTCCATTAGATGCTAATTTACATGTTACTTTAGAAAATATTAAATCAGTAGTTACTCCTAGAAGTAAAGTTATTTCTTTAGCTGGTATTACTAATGTAGTAGGGGATGTAAGACCTATTAAAGAAATATGTAAATTTGCTCATCAAAATAATATGTTTGTAGTTTGTGATGGAGCTCAAAGTGTACCTCACACTAAAACTGATGTTAAAGATTTAGATGTAGATTTTTTAGCTTTTTCGGGACATAAGATGTGTGGACCTACTGGAGTTGGAGTTTTATATGGTAAGAAAGAACTATTAGAGTCAGTTGAACCTTTATCTTTAGGGGGAGGTATGAATGAATCTTTTGATTCAGAAAAAGAAATATATTTAAAAGAATTACCTCAAAGATTAGAAGCTGGTACTCCTAATATAGCTGGAGTTATTGGACTCGGAGCAGCGGTAGATTATTTAGATAAGATTGGTATGGATACTATCAGTATTTATGAACAAAAGTTAAAGAAATATATGATGGATAAATTAGAAAAGATTCCATATATTCAAATTGTTAATGAAGAAGCTGATAGTGGAATTGTAGCTTTTAATGTAGAGGGTATTTTTAGCCAAGATGTGGCTTATTATTTAAATAAGTATAATATATGTGTAAGGGCTGGTAATCATTGTGCTAAGATACTTAAAAAAGCCATTGGAGTTAAAAATACAATAAGGGTAAGTTTATATTTTTATAATACTAAAGAAGAAATAGATGCTTTAGTAGAATTATTAAGTGATAAAGATAAAATAATGAAAGAAATGATATAATGGATCCTAATTTAAGAAGAGAAATAATTTTAGATAATTATACAAATCCTTTTCATAAGGAAACTAAAGGTAGTGATTTTAAATACGCTAATGCTAATAATGTTTCTTGTATAGATAATATTAATATATTTGTTAAATTAGATGGAGATAAAATAGTAGATGCTTATTTTGATGGGGAAGCATGTGCAATATCAACAGCTAGTACAAGTATAATGGTAAAGAAAATTATTGGAATGACTTTAGAAGAAGCTAGAACATTTACAGAAAACTTTGAAAATATGGTAAATGAAAAAGAATATGATAAAGAAGAATTAGGTGAAGCACTTGCTTTTGATGAAATATACAAACAAGAAAGTAGAAAAACATGTGCAACACTACCATATAAAGGTTTAATTAAAATAATTAATGAGGACTAAAAAGTCCTTTTTTATTTGATTGAAAAAGTTGTTTGTTTATAGTACAATTAAATAGAAAATAGGAGTGATTTATTAGCTATGGAAAAGAAACAAAAGATAATTTTAATTGCAATAGCTTTTGCCCTAGTATTATTTTGTAGTGGGTTAACATATGCATTCTTTACATCAGCAACACCTAGTGAAAGTGCTTCAACTATTGTAGCAAAAGGTGGACAAATGAATATTGTATATGACAATAAGTCTGCTAATATCTCTGTATCAAATATTTATCCGAGAGATACTGCTTGGGTAACAAAGAAGTTTCAAGTTATAGGAAACAACACAACAGACTTATTAATGTTTTATAAAGTTAAATTGGTAGTTGATAAAAATGAATTTGAACTTGATTTAAGTTATACACTTACTGGAACAAATACTGCTAATAGTGGAGGATTAATACCAGATGTAACTAATGTTCCTAGAGATGCCCATATTGGCTCAGATACTGTAACGCTTGGAACAGGTTATCATGTAAAAGGAACTAGTAATGTTCATGAATATACATTACAGATATTTTTAAAACCAACTAAATATGATCAAAATTATGGGCAAGAAGCGAAATTTGCTGCTCATCTTGTAATTGAAATAGATGGAACATCAACAGAAAAAGCTCCTAAAAATTGGGATAATGCAGGAAGTAATACATTACTTGCTGGAATAAAAAAGAATTATGCAAGTCCAACAACAACATTAACTAATCCAATTACATCGGCTTCTGCATCAAATGAAGCAGTAATGAGTTTAACACCAGATGATTATGGAATTTCATATTATTTTAGGGGTAATGTTCAAAATAACTTTGTATCATTTGCTGGAATGTGCTGGAGAATCGTAAGAATAACTGGTGATGGTTCTATTAAGTTAGTACTTTATGACTATATGACATCAAGCTGTGCTCATACTGATAGTACTATGGCATATGCTAGGTATGATGGAGACATATATACAACTAAATTTAACGAAAAGGATGATGATAATGCATATGTTGGATTTATGTATGGAACGCCAAATTCAAATACATATGCAGCAACTCACACAAATAAAAATAAGAGTACAATACTTCAAAATTTAGAAACATGGTATAAAGCAAAATTAACATCATACGCTTCTGATTTAGCAGATACAATATGGTGCAATGATAAAAGTACAGTTAAAGATGTAAAATATACTAATTATAAAATTGAAAATGATGTACTTAATAAAGATTCTTTAATTTTAAATGGACTAGGATACAGGCAAGAAAACTCAATGTATAGTCCTTTTACAAGAATTTCAGGATTTAATATAGGAGATGTCTATACGTTGGGGGCAGGGCCAAGTTTAATTTGTCCAAAAGACAATAATGGAGGCAAATTGTCTAAATTTACAGTTGATGATACTGTTAATGGAAATGGGAACCTCGATTATAAAATTGGACTACTTACAGCAGATGAAATAATTTTGGCAGGTGTTGCAACGTTTTCTTTGCCATACTCATATGTAGTTCCGGTGGCAGATTTAGTTTATGAAGATAATTTTTATTACGTTACATCATATTTAAGAGGAAATGCACAGGAAGTGGATTGGTGGTCACTTTCATCAGTTGGGTATGCTGGTTCATTTGTTATTTTAATGGTTGATGAAAATGGTATTTTTTCGAATAATCGCACAATTAATTCTAATGCTCTTCGTCCTGCAATTTCTCTTAAAGCTACTACAACGATAAGTAGTGGTAATGGTACAGCTTCTAATCCTTTTATTATAACGGGTTCACCTTATGATCCTAAAGTACCTGTATATTAATTAGATAACTTTAGGGTATCTTTTTAATTGTTTGCATTTATGAGTAAATCATATTATAATTGTTTTAGGGTGAAAATATGAATGATGTAAAAATTCCAAAGCATGTTGGTATTATCATGGATGGTAATCGTAGATGGGCTAAAGAAAAGGGTAAGAAGTCTATTGATGGTCATTTAGCTGGCGCTAACAGGATTATGGATTTAGCTAAATATGTTTTTAAAAAGGGTGTTGATTATTTAAGTATATATGCTTTTTCAACTGAGAATTTTGGTAGAAGTGAAGAAGAGGTTACTTATTTAATGGGACTTATTATTAAGTTTTTTAATGAAAGAGCTAAGGAACTTGATGAAAATAATATTAAGATTATTTTTTCAGGTAAGAAGGAACCTTTATCTGATAAGGTTTATGCTTGTATAACTAATGTTGTAGAGATGACTAAAAATAATACAGGTGGAGTTTTAAATGTTTGTTTAAACTATGGTAGTAGAAGTGAAATTGTTGATGCATGTAATAAGATGATTAAAGATGGGGTAACAACATCAGAAGAAAATTTTGGACATTATTTATATCAAGATTTACCTGATTTAGATTTTGTTATTAGAACTAGTGGAGAGATGAGATTATCTAACTTTATGTTATGGCAAGCTAGTTATGCAGAATTATATTTTCCTAAGGTTTATTTTCCTGATTTTGATAATAATGAGTTTGATAAAGCTTTAGAAGAGTATAATAATAGAAATAGAAGGTTTGGTGGTAATTAATGAAGAAGAGAGTTATTAGTGCAGCTGTACTTCTTGCGATAATTATTCCTCTAATTATTATTGGTAAGTTTCCTTTTGCTTTAGCAGTTGGAGTTATAAGTGTATTTGCTTATAAAGAGATTATGGATTTAAATAAGTATCCTTTAATGGTTAAGATTTTAGGAATTATTTCATTAATAAGTATTGTTTATAGTAATTTTGATTCGAAGATGATTAATTTTGGATTAGATTTTAAGATTATTAGTATTAGTTTCTTACTTTTATTTATTCCAGTTATTTTTTATCAAGTTAAGAATAAATATACAGTTGATGATGCTTTTAGATTATTTGGATTCTTATTTTTAATTGGAATTAGTTTAAATTATTTTATTATTATTAGGGATATGGATTTAAAGTATTTTATTTTAATGCTTTTAACACCAATGCTTACTGATACTTTTGCTTATATTGGTGGGTCTTTAATAGGGAAACATAAGGTTACTAAATTAAGTCCTCATAAATCATGGGAAGGTTATATTATTGGTTCTTTAATGGGTACTTTTATTATGACGATGTATTATGTAACTGTTATTGGTAATCAATCTAATATATTTATTGTTATTGGCATAATATTATTGATGACTATTGTTGGTCAAATTGGAGATTTATTTTTTAGTGCGATTAAGAGACATTATGATATTAAGGATTTTAGTAATTTAATTCCTGGTCATGGTGGTATTTTAGATAGATTAGATAGTTTAAGTTTTGTAGCTATTGTATTTATAATATTTATGAGTTATTTATAGGAGGATGAGATGCTTACATTATTATATTTAATATTAATTCTTGGACTTTTAATATTTGTTCATGAATTTGGTCATTTTATAGCAGCTAAGTGTATTGGAGTATATGTATCTGAATTTGCTTTAGGTATGGGGCCAAAGATTTTTAGCTTTAAAAGAAAAAAGCATAATGATCCAACTGAATATTCTTTAAGATTATTTCCAATTGGTGGTTTTTGTGCCATGGCTGGAGAAGTTGATGAAGATAATAAGGAATTAAAACTTAAGAAAAGTCAGTATATGTGTAATAGAAGTAAATGGGAAAGAGTACTTATTTTAGTTGCTGGTGTAACTATGAATATATTACTTGCAATTGTACTTTTATTCTTACAAGCTATTATTTGGGGTACTAGTGAACAAAAATCTGTAGTTGGTTATGTTCCAGAAGGTTATCCAGTAGCTAAGGCTGGCATTGAAGTTGGAGATAAGATTATAGGTATTAATGGTTATAGAGTTAATACTTGGGATAAACTTACTTTAGTTCTTAATTTAAAAAATAAAAATGATAGTTATGAATTTAAAGTTGAGAAAAAAGATGGTAATGTTAAAACTTATGATATTAAACCAGTTAAAGAAAAGAATGCAGATGGACAAGATGTTACTGTATTTGGAGTAGGTGCCGGTAATAAGGTCTATACAGGATTTGGTAATGCAATTAAATATGCTTTTACTAAGTTAGGTTCTATTGTATCTACTATGTGGTTAATTATAATTAATTTATTTACTGGTAAACTTGGTATGAGTAATTTATCTGGTCCAGTTGGAATGTATACGATTGTTGAAAGTGCGAAGAGTGCTTGGGTAAATATTGTTTATTTAACTGCTTATTTAAGTATTAATTTAGCGGTTATTAATATTATTCCATTCCCAGCTTTTGATGGTGGCAGAGTATTATTTGTGGCAATTGAAGCTATTAAAGGTAGTAAGGTTGATCCTAAGGTTGAGAATATGTTCCATACGGTTGGTTTCTTCTTATTAATGCTTTTAATGCTTTATATAACTATTCAGGATATTGTTAGGATAGCTTAAGACTTCTTAGGAAGTCTTTTTTCTTGATTTTTTTTAATATTTGAGTTATTATTATGAAGAAATCAGAGAAGAAGGACATGACTTATAAGATGGTCTTTTAAGAGAGTTAACGGTTGGTGAGAGTTAATAAGATGCTTATTGGTTACTACCTTTAGAGTGATATAATAATATCCGTAAGTTTGCGTTAAAAACATAAAAGTGAATTAAAAGGATGGTACCGTCGAAAGACGCCTTAGGTATCATTCTTTTTTTTAGGAGGAATTTATGATTAATATTAAAGAAAATGATGATTTAAGTAGATTAAATCATAGTTGTGCACATTTACTTGCACAAGCTGTAAAGCATTTATATCCAAATGCGAAATTTTGGGTAGGACCTGTAGTTGAAGAAGGTTTTTATTATGATATTGATTTAGGAGATAAAACTTTAACTATGGAAGATATTCCAGCTATTGAAAAAGAAATGAAAAAGGTAGCTAAGGATGGAAAGAGAATTGTTAGACATGAGATATCTAAAGAAGAAGCATTAGATTTGTTTAAGGATGATCCATATAAGATTGATTTAATTAGTAGAATGGATGAAGACAATACTGTTATTAGTATGTATACTCAAGGGGATTTTACGGATTTATGTAGAGGTCCTCATGTTGAAACTGTTAAAGAACTTAAACATTTTAAATTACTTAAGGTAAGTGGTGCTTATTGGAAGGGTGATTCTAATAATAAGATGCTTCAAAGAATTTATGGTGTTTGTTTTCCAACTGAAGAAGAGTTAGATGCTTATTTACAAGAACTTGCTGATGCTCAAGAAAGAGATCATCGTAAGATAGGTAAAGATTTAGAATTGTTTATGTCTGATGATTTAGTTGGTAGAGGGCTTCCAATGTTTTTACCTAATGGTTACATAGTATGGCAAGAACTTGAAAATTATATAAGAAAGAATATAAACAGGATAACCGTTGGAATATTAATTTGTCTTTATACTGGAATTAGAATAGGGGAATTATGTGCACTTAAAGAAGGAGATATAGATCTTAAAAATAAAAAAATAACCATAAAAAAAACACTTATTAGGATTAAAAATTTAGATAATCATAGTGATAATAAAACAAATGTTATCATTGATAATCCAAAGTCTTCGTGTTCTGTAAGGGAAATACCCATTCCAAAATTCATTGTACCTATATTAAAAGATGTTTGTTTGAAAAAAGATTTTGATACCTTTTTGCTAACAGGTACAAAAAGATATGTTGAAACAAGAACTTATTTTAATAAATATAAAAAAATACTTAATGATTTACAATTGCCTAATTATAATTTTCATGCACTAAGACACACCTTTGCAACAAGGTGTATAGAAAATGGCTGTGATCCTAAAACATTAAGTGAGATTTTAGGGCATTCAAGTGTTAAAATAACATTAGAAAGATATGTTCATCCAAGTTATGATAATAAAATAAAAATGATGAATAAATTGAAATTCATATGTAATTAAAAAATATATGCTATCTATTTTTTTCTTAAAGTAATCTACTTTGAGAAAAAAAAGGTTATTTTTCATTAAAAACTAGACATTTTTATTAAAATAGATTAGAATATATAAAGATAAATTAAAAATAAACAGGAGGGGTTAAATATGAATATATGGCATGATATAGATTCAGAAAGAATAAAACCAAAAGATTTTATATCAGTTATTGAAATAACAAAAGGTGGAAAAAATAAATATGAATTAGATAAAGAAACAGGACTCCTAAGATTGGATAGAGTTTTGTATACAGCAACTCATTATCCAGCAAATTATGGATTTATACCAAGAACTTATGCAGATGACAATGATCCGTTAGACGTTTTAGTACTATGTCAAGAAAACATAGATCCAATGACA
>OJAW01000821.1_pt1 | contig 20008 bp, 19 predicted proteins | sample 1589151 | NCBI WGS metagenome assembly OJAW01 (sample SAMN03283290) | human gut metagenome | biome: human-associated habitat; material: feces | host: Homo sapiens | place: Peru | collected 2012
TTTTGACCAATGCACGAGCAATAGTGAGTCTTTGTCTTTGTCCACCAGATACATTCTTACCACCCTGTTCAATATAGGTATCTAAGCCTTCTGTCATCTTGTCGATGAATTCTTTAGATTGTGAGAGTTCTAATGCTTCATAAATTTCTTCATCAGTAGCATGAGGATTACCCCATTGCATATTTTCTCTGATTGTACCTCCAAAGAGTGTGGCCTGCTGAGGCACAATACCAATCATATTTCTTAAATCCTTGAACTTATATGATTTAATAGGAAGGTCTTTGATACGTATTTCACCTTCAGTGACATCATAAAAACGAGGAATCAGGTTAATCAGTGTTGTTTTACCTGAACCTGTACCTCCAATAATACCGATTGTCTGACCTGGAAGGATATTGAATGACACATCAGTTAAGGCATTGCCTGAATAGTATGAGAATGAAACATGATCATAAGTAATAAGGTTCTGATAGTCACTTGGAGCCTCATTGATTCCCTGGACAATATCTTGTTTCTGACTTAATACATCTACACATCTTTTATATGATGCACTGGCTTTATTTAAGATCACAATAACATTCGCAAAGACATACATAGAAAGTAGGATCTGGTTCATATAGTTAATAAGTGAGATGACTTCTCCCTGTGTCATACTACCGGCATTGATTTTAAAGCCTGAGATATAAAGAATTGCGATAATCCCAAAGTTCACAATGATTGTAGTAGCTGGATTTAATACAGCACTGAGGTTACCTGCAATAATCTGCTCTTCTTTTTGTTTAGTGGTTGTTGATTCAAAACGTTTTTGTTCATTATCCTGCTGGTTAAAAGCACGAATGACTCTGACACCTGAAAGATTCTCTCTTGTGATAAGAGATACGTTATCTAGGATATGCTGGATATGAGAATACATAGGCGCTGTATGACTCATCACAAAATAGATACTAAACGCAATAAGTGGTGCCACAATCACAAAGATAAGTGCTACCTGCCAGTTAATCACAAAACTCATGATCAAAGAACCAATAATTAAAAATGGTGATCTTGAGCATAAACGAATAACCATGGCGACAGCTAACTGAATCTGATTGATATCATTGGTGATTCTTGTGATTAAAGAGGGTGTACCAATAATATCAAGATCCTGATAATCATAACGGTTGATTGCACGATACATATCTTTACGCATAAGTGTACCTACACCCTGTGATGTAAGAGACGCAAAGTACTGACACACTAGTGAACTTGCATATCCTACTGTAGATAAACCAAAGATCACAAAAGCCATCTTTGTAATATAGTTTGTATTATGTACTGCAACACCATTATCAATAATAAGAGCTACAGCCATTGGTATACATAATTCTAGAAATGCTTCTATAAGTTTAAATATGAAGCCTGAAATGGCCTGCCATTTATAAGGCTTTAAATATTTTATTATATACATATTTTTCCTCCCTGTCCTTGCAACATTATAATCCTGTTTTATACTATATGTATAATATATATTTTATATAGAATCTATAGGAGATACATATGGAACTAAAACAGATGAAATACTTTAAGACAATTGTAGAAGAAGGGACTATAACACAAGCTGCACGTGTATTACATATTTCACAGCCGCCTCTTTCTATGCAGTTAAAAGCGATAGAAGAAGAATTAGATACAATACTGATAGAGAGAGGACATCGTCATATCACATTAACGCCTGCAGGGCACTTATTTTATCGTAGATGTAATCAGATGTTGAATTTATATGAACAGACAAGTAAAGAAGTACAAGGAGCTGCCACACAGATCTTACGTTTTGGGATTACTTCTTCTAATGGTTATTTAATTACACATGATCATATGGATGTGTTTAGAAAGAAATATCCTAAGTTAGATATTCACATGAAAGAAGGAACAACCTATGAGATGATGGATGCCTTGCTAGCTCATGAAATAGATATTGCGTTAGTCAGAACACCATTTGATTCTACGAATGTGAAATCATTTTTGTTTAAGCCTGAACCAATGATTGCGGTAGGACCTTCTACTCTTGTGAATGAAAAAAAGAACCATCTCATTGATTATCGAGATGATCCTGTTTTGATTCACAGACGTTATCGTCAGTTTATAGTAGATTATTGTTTAAATGAACTCCAATTCCAGCCACATATCCCTATTATTACAGATGATATACGTACTGCCTTAGTATGGGGTTCAATATTAGATCAGGTGGTTATTATACCTGAAGCGGCTATACCATATATAGACTTAAATTCACAGACCTATACTAAACTTAAAGACAAGGGTCTCTATACATCTGCAGCCTTCATTACAAGAAAAGAAGAACTGTCTCCTATCATAGAAACATTCATTTCTTTAATTATTAAAGACTACAAGATTTAAACTATTCTTCTTTACCTCTAGATGATAATGAGATGCTTTTACTTCTTCACCATCTAGGTTACATGGATACTGAGATTCTACATCCACTTCATCTACAGTAAAGACATGAGCATGTTTATCCTGATCAAGTGTTTCACTTACTATCTTCTTAATATATAAAGGAATGAGACCTTTATTAATTTGATCAAGAATCACAATATTCATGAGACCATCTTCTAATGAGGCATGAGGAGCAATCTTATAAGCCCCGCCATAATATTTCGCATTCGCACAGGCACATAAAGTAACAGGACCTTCATATAATAGTGTTCCATGGCTTGTCATCTTAATAGGATAAAATGGATATTGGACAAAGTTTCTTAGAATAGAATACTCATATTGATGTCCTTTAAACATCTTAGGCATCTTCACATCATCATGAACATGATTCGCAATCACACTATCACAACCAAAACAGGCATTATTAATAAAATAACGATTATTCATTAACACCGTATCAATAGAAATGGCTTTACCCTTTAAAGATGCTTTAAGCACTTCTTTAGAATCATTATTCTTAGAAATCATCTTAAAAAAGTCATTTCCTGTTCCATAAGGAATAACTACGAGTTCATGAGGTGTACCTACAAGTCCCTGAATCACCTGGTTCAACATTCCATCCCCACCAACACTATAAAAACGTGTTGGTTCTTTATAATGTTTAATAATCTTCTTAGCGTGATCAGGATAAGTACTCATGAATATGTCATAATCATAACCCTGCATCACTTCTCTAATTGTTTCTATAAACGGATGATGATCATAATCATCATCCACTGGTTTAAGTAAAAATATGTGTCTCATTATAGTTCTCCAAAAAAAGACTGGATCAGCATCCAGTCTAGATCATATCAATAGTTTCTAGCCACTCTTTAACGCCTTTGACATCAGAAAATGCCTTTGCGCGCTTAAAGTTCGCATTTGGTATCATCTTATTAAAGTGAGCAACGCTCTTTCTGCTGGAATATTTCACATGGCCACGCCAGTTCTTTTCACTTGTACACATAGGCACAATTGTTTTACCTGATAAGTCATAATCCATACAGAATGAATCAATAATTAAAGGTTCATCCTTTTCCCAGCATGGATAAATAAGATACACTGTCTTGTATTGATCAATATCATCAATTTGATTTTTAAGAGTAGGTAATGTATCTAATACATGTTTATTCTTATAATCATGTTTATTTTCTTTTAGTGCTTTCGCATAAGCTTCTCTTTCTTTTCTATGTTCTTTGATTCTCTTCTTATAATCAGTAGAGTACTTCTTAGAAGTCTGTAAACAAAGCAAGTCCCCTTCCGTATATGACTGTACTTGTTTAGCAAGTTTACGTTCTTCTCCATTGAATGAATAATATACAATCAATGTATCACTGAGACCACCTGTAATAGTTAAGGGGGCATCACTTTCTGAATATTTGGTATTATAAGTACATCCCGATAATGTGATCAACATCAAACATAAGAATGTAATGATTGATTGTTTCATAAAAAATCCTTATCGGACCTCATTATAACATATTTCCTAGAAAAAAAATGAGTTCACAATGTGTTCATAGATAAAAAGCATAATAGTACCTGTAAAGAGAAAGCAACTCCCTATAATAATAACAGCTTCCTTTTTACCAAGAGTGATCCCTAAAATAATTTCCAAACTCCCTTCAAAATAACTCTTGAAATAAACAACGATCAGGTATCCCTTCCTGATCGTTTTGTTTTATTTCAATTTTAGATATTCTTCTTCATCCACTGCTTCAAGCCACTGGTTTGAAGCATTTTCATTTGGGACACTTTCTGCAATATGTACAAAATAGCTTTCTGGTGCTGCACCATGCCAATGTTTGATTTCTGGCGCAATATAGACTGTATCACCTACATTGAGTTCCTGAGCAGGTTTTCCCCATTCCTGATAATACCCTCTTCCTGCAGTACATAATAAGATTTGTCCTGCGCCATGATGGATATGCCAGTTGTTTCTGCATCCTGGTTCAAAAGTAACATTAGAAATATTTACTTCTTGATCATTAATAGGATAGAGATAACTATTACCTACAAAATACTTGGCATATGCAGTATTCAATTCACCAATAGGATAAGGACTCTGTTTCTTGATATCTTCTAAAGTATAATTCATGATTATTTCTCCATTTCATGTATACATCTGATAGCATTCAAAGTACGTGGATAACCGATATAAGGCATGCAGTTAGAAATCACATTAATGAGATAATGTGCATCATTACCTACATGGAAGTTTCCACCAATATGAGATTTTAATTGTGGTTCAGTACCGAGTGCTGATAGAAAACAAAATGTAATCATTTCTCTTTGTGCTCCAGTGAGTCCCACTCTTGTATAGTAATCACCAAAGCAGTTACCTGCGAGCCATCTCTTGATATGGCGTTCTTCTTCAGGACCACTTGTTTGGAATCCTCTCATATGTTCACCAAAGAGTTCACATTGTTTTTCATTACCAAGTTCTATACGATTGTCTCTATTTGTGGTAGATGCACTCTTTAATGGTTTATTCACATATTTATTCATAATAGTGAGGAATGGATAAACCATACCAATACCAAGATAGGCCACAGCTTGATAAAGGACTTCCTGGATTTCATCAGGAGTAAGGTACTTCAATAAGTCTTCTAACATATCCTTAAACAAATCATGAGATTTTGTGCCTACAAGTACTGCAATAATAGATAAGTATCTACTCTTATCATCTAGAGTAGTATCATTGACTACTTCTTCACTGATAAAATGTGAATAAAAGTCATAGAATTCTGGATCTTTATCTTTAAAGTTTTCCATAAATGTATATTTCATAATCTTCACCTCTACAAGTATTCTATAAATAATAAGTAGAAAAGTACAATGCCAGTTTTGTATTATGCTATAATGTGGGTGCATAGTGAGGAGGAATATTAAATGATTGAAATTGGACAAGTTGAACAATTATTAGCTGTTTCTAAATATGGAACATTATCTAAAGCGGCTGAAGCATTACATATCTCTCAGCCAGCTCTTTCTCGTGCCATGCAGAAGCTTGAAGAAGAACTGCAGGTTCCTATTTTTGACCGTGAAAAGAATCGTATTACTTTAAATGCAACTGGTAAAGTGGCTGTTGATTATGCACAGAAGGTATTATTTTCTGCAAATGATATGATTGCTCGTGTACGTGAATATGATCGTATGACTCATACAATTAGTATTGGATCATGCGCACCTGCGCCTTTATGGGATTTAGTACCTTATGCAGGAAAGATATATGAAGATATGGCTATTTCTTCAGAAATTAAAATGCCAGATATCTTATTATCTGGTTTGGAAAATGATTTATATACAGCTGTTGTATTAAATGAAATTCCTGATAGTAAAGAATTATATTATGAGTTATATGATACAGAAACATTGTATTTCTCATTAGCACCTGATCATCCTCTTGCAGATAGTAAAGCATTATTCTTTAAGAATCTAGATGGTCAGACAATGCTGTTGTATTCTAGAATTGGTGTATGGTATCCAATGCATTTAGAAACACAGCCTCATACTCATTTTATTCTTCAGGATAATAGAGAAGTATTTATGGATCTGACTCAGAATTCTACTCTTCCTACATTTATTTCTGATTTATCTATAGAAAGAGATGGCAAGCCAGATAATAGAAAGATTATTCCAATCATAGATAAAGAAGCGACTAATAGTTTCTATCTTGTATGTAAGAAAAAGAATAAGAAACTATTAGAACCACTTTATCGTGCTATAGAAAAAAGACTAGAAAAGAAAAAGAAATAATATATCTTGATAGAACTATCGAAAACTGTATAATAGTTTTGACAGAACCCACCACGCCACTGATTTTCATGCGCAACCCGGTGGGACTTTTTATTTCTTGCACAGAAAAAGAAGTAGTTAACTAAAACTACTTCTTTTTAGAATCCTAGATAACCTAGAATAGCACTGACATAGAATAAGATACCTGCAACGATTAATAAATAGTTAGACCAAGTGCTTTTCTTCTTTAAATAGAATGTATTCGCCTGTTCCCCTAAATAAATAGGATATTCCTGTCCTTTTACATAATCTTTTTCAATCTTTTCTACTTTAAATTCCTGGATAGATGCCTGGTTATACTTCTTTGTACCGTAAGAATACTGGAAGATAGGACGACAATATAAGTTATTGACTTTCTTATAACCATGGTAAATTCCTTTAATTTCTCTTTTATCTTTCTTAAAGAAGATTTCATAGATTCCATAAGCCATGAGTAGTGTTCCTAAAATAATAGATAGGATAATCATGAATGGAGATCCTGACTTAAAAGAGAAGAATGAAGTGTTCATATTCATATATTCTACCTCCATAGAGTATTCTACCAATATTTCGTGAGTAAACAATATTTTTTTTGATTTTTCGTGTATAATATAGAATGTAATTAAAGGGGGTTCTCATGGATATTATTAAAAACTTAAAGTCACGTTTTGATTCTGTGCAATGTGATTTTCTTATTGCGATTGCCGCAATATTCCTTCCTTTCTATATTACTGTAGTGATTCATGCAATTATATTCTTTAAATGGATCAAACAGGGTGAAGTAAAGAAAGGTTATGAAGAAACAAAACGAAGCAAATATATTATTTTCTTTTCAGCACTTATTTTCTTAACAAGTGTCTTTTATCAGAACTGGCCAGGAGCTGGTGTATCATTAGGTTATTTGATGCTATATAGTATGACACTTGTATATAGACGTCATGCAAGTGAAGAACTATTTGATACAATGTTGAATATAGTGATTGGTTTAAGTGTATTTGCAAGTGTATGGGCTATTATTGAATATATCTTCATCTTAAGACAGTTTGATCTTGAGGGATGGTATTTGGTTGTGTTTAATGCACCACAGTATCGTACGAATGCGATGTTCTTTAATGCGAACTACTATGCAATGATGATTGAGTTCTTTGTGGCTATTTGCTTCTATAAGTTCTTGAAGTATACTCATAATCATGGATTCATGAATCATATTAAAGAAATAGTGATTATTGGTTTAATTACATTACTTAACTTATTCTGTCTATATTTAACAGGATGTCGTACTGCATGGCCTGCACTTGCTGGTGGTCTTGCGATTATGTTGTTGTTTAATCGTAATTATAAGAGTTTTGGTGGTATTTGTGCTGTAGGTGCAGCGGGTGTTGGTTTCTTTATTGCGAAACCTCAATATATTCCACGTATGAGCAATATTGTGAAATACTTAGGAGTAAGAAAACATATCTGGGAAGTTGCTATTCAGAACATTAAGACACATTTCTTATTTGGTGAAGGACCTATGACATACTGGCATATTTATGCACAATATAGTGGGCATCCTACACAGCATTCACATAATATCTTTATTGATCCTGTTTTATGTTTTGGGATTATAGGATTATTAGTGATTGCACCGTTCTTCATTGAAAATATTAAACGTTTATATCGCTTATTAAGATCTAAGTGTAATCCTACTCTTGTTGCTTTAATTGTAGGCTATATTGTGATGATCTATATTCATGGATTACTCGATTATACAATCTTCTTTGTATCAACTGGATTCTTATTTGCGATGATAGTAAGCAGCTTTGACATTTATAGAAAAGAAATTGATCAATAAGGCAATGATTCATTGCCTTTTTATAAAGGAGAAAAAAATGGATAAAGAACTTTATGAGACTTATGTAAGAATCTTAAATAAGGAACTCGTAACTGCCATGGGATGTACAGAACCTATCGCAATTGCGTATGCAGGAAGTCTCGCAAGAAAGACATTAGGTGGTATGCCAAATAAGATCTTGATTGAAGTCAGTGGTAATATCATCAAGAATGTTAAGAGTGTTATTGTGCCTCATACTCATGGAAACAAAGGTATTGAAACAGCCGCCTGTATTGGGATTACAGGCGGAGATGCAGAAGCAGAATTAGAGGTTATTAGTCATGTGAAGGAAGAAGATATTATTGCGATGACTGAACTTATGAAGAGTGCCTCTATTAAGGTACAGCCTTTAGAATCCCCTTATTCTTTAGATATTCGTTTAACTGTATCTAATGATGAACATGAAGCAATGGTACATATTGCGGGAACACATACACATATTGTAGAAATGACAAAAGATAATGAAACTATTGTATGTAGAGAAGCATTGAAACAGACTATTGATGAAGATTATCTCACTCTTACTATGCATGATATTTATACTTTTGCGAAGGAAGTAGAGATTGATGATGTAAAAGAGTTATTAGATCAGATGATTGAATGTAATACTGCCATTGCGCAAGAAGGAATGCATGGTGATTATGGGGCTAATATTGGTAAGGTGATAGCGATTCGAAAAGATTTACCAAGTCTATTAAAGGCCTATGCAGCAGCTGGTAGTGATGCAAGAATGAATGGTTGTGAACTACCTGTAGTGATTAATTCTGGTAGTGGTAACCAGGGATTAACTGTATCTGTACCTCTTATTGTTTATGCAGAAAGAGAACATCTAGATAAAGAGAAGTTATATCGTGCTCTTGTGATTTCTAACTTAACAGCCATTCATTTAAAGACTGAGATTGGTCGTTTATCTGCTTTCTGTGGTGCAGTGAGTGCAGGTGCTGCATGTGGTGCAGGACTTGCTTATTTAAAGGATGCAAGTGAAGAAGTGATGAATCATACAATCGTGAATGCCTTAGCTATTACTTCTGGTATTATCTGTGATGGTGCTAAAGCAAGCTGTGCTGCAAAGATTGCGGTAAGTGTAGAAGCTGGTATTCTAGGTTATGATATGTATATGAATGGTCAGCAGTTCTATGGCGGAGATGGTATTATTTCTAAGGGTATAGAAAATACAATCCATAACATCGGTGTATTAGGAAGTCAAGGTATGGCTTCTACTGACCAGGAAATCATTAAAATTATGTGTGAATAGTAAAAGCTGCCAATCGGCAGCTTTTAGTGTTCTATTTCATCATATGTATACAAGTGTATATCATGTTCTTTAAGATAGTCTTTGAGTTCTTCTGAGCATAACATCTCTGCTTCTTTTGTACGATCAAGAGTGAGAGAAGAAGTACGTAGTATTTGTGCATCTAGATATCCTGGATGACAAACTAATAAATCACAACCATCATCATGTGCATTCTCTACCATTTCTTTAAAAGATTTAAAAGGATCATACCCTTCCTTCATACTCTCCATATGCATATAGAGTTTTTCTCCTGCCAGATCAACAGGTGTCCCATCAAAAGAAATATCATTGAACTTTAAATTGTGTCTTTTCGCAACAATTTCAATACCTTTTAATAGATTATCACTGGCTACTGCATGAGCTTCAAAATAAGAAGGTTCAAGATGAGTTATCTCTTTAAATTTTTCATATTGTGCTTCAATTTCTATAATTGCTTCTTCTAATACTACAAAGTCTTCTTTACTTTGTCTATATGTTCTACTTGATTTAAATTGTCCATTCTCATCTACAAGACTTGGAATAAGTTTTGGATCACTAATAGGAGTACCAATACATACATTGGTATGCTGTCCTAAACAGATATCTAAATCCTTTACAAGTTCATAGCCTGCTACAGATTCAGGCATATTCACCATAAAACCAATATTCTTAATCACACCATTTTTTACTGTATCATATATACCATAATTCACACCTCTGCTGTAACCTAAATCATCAGCACGTACCATAATCTTCATAAAAAATCCTCCTAAATAAAAATGATCCTGGTTATCATACTTATTATATATATACAATACATAATAAGATCATACCGCCAGGATCACTTCTTTCTATATATAGTTTACTCTATAGTGTAAGCGTTGTCAATCGAGACAAATAAAAAACCAAGTGCACTGCCACCTGGTCTAAACGCAATATATTTCCGCGACTAGACGAATATTATTGCGTTTTTATTATATGTGAACATATTGTTTAATGCAAGGGTTAAAGTGAAATAAAATAATGGTGCCGACTGCAGGAATCGAACCTGTGACCTACGCGTTACGAGTGCGTTGCTCTACCTACTGAGCTAAGTCGGCATCTAAGTATAGTATAGTCTTCTTCTATTTAAAAACAAGTAAAAACCACTGGAGGAGAGCCAGTGGTTCTAAAAAAAACAATTTAATACAATTAGAAGGGAGTTTTATTTATGAATCGTAAACAGGACGCTTTTATTATTAGGGAGTGGCCCTCTTTACAGTTATTACTATAATCTTAGTATATGAACTAATTATGAACATAAATAAAAAAAGATCTGACTCCCTATTTCAGACCTTTCCAAGAGCTATTCTAATCGTAATACGACTCCCACAGTCATATTAGCATACTTTTTCTAGAACAACAATATTTTTGTTACGCTTTGTTTTCCATATCTTTTATTTTTTCAATAAAAGCAGGATCATATTTCTTTCTTAGGCTCTTTCCAGCAATAAAGCTTGGTGAAGTAATAAGAGGACCATACTTCAACTGGATACAGGCATCTAGATATAAGCCAAATACAGATGAAATATAACTATATGACTTGTTTAATGCATAAATATGGTAGAGGTTTAAATCATTGAAAATGGATTTATCTGCCATAATGCAGGCTACTAGTTTAGAACCTTCATAGATAGGATATGCGTAACCTGTTTCTAATCCAACTCTATACATCTTATATTTAACACCGTCATATTTTAATACAAAGTAACCTGATTGAGATGTAAAGCCTGTTTTCTGATAAAGAATACCTGTTTTTTCTTCTTTAAACAACATTTCATATTTCTTATGTCCAACATTTTTCCATTCAGGATCTTTTCTTTCTGGATCATAGATTAAAGAGAATTCACGTGAGAGGAATTTGGCTTTTATTTCTCCTCCCTGGTTGAATTGTTTAGGGAGAGAGGCACCACCTAGTTTATTGTTTTCTTTTACTATTTCGTAATCTATATTAAAAATAGATAAAATCTGGTTTAAGTCTATTATCATAACAAGTACACTCCTTTTCCATATTTTAACATTATTATTCGCTTTTAAAAAGAGTTCATTATGTATATAATTAATTCGAAAGAGGTGAAGTGTATGGCTATTAAAGTAAAAGCAAAGGATGCAGATACTCTAGAGGAAGAACTAGAAGAATGGTCATTAGGTGTCAATCTTGTAAATACAGCACCTACTCAAACAAAAGAAACCGTCACTTTTAGTACAGACCAAATAAAAAAAGATAAGTCTAAGAGAACGACTTATCTTAATGATGATCTAGAAGATCCTACATTATAAGCACTTAGGTGCTTATTTTTTTCTTTTAAAAGATCTCTGATTTCTTCTAATAATGCAATATCTTCTGGTTTTGGTGCAGGGACTGCTTCTTCTTCCTTCTTACGGAAGCTCATTACCTTATTAATCGCTTTAATGCAGATAAAGATACAGAAAGCCATTAATAAGAAGTTAATAAGGTTAGAAAGGAATGATCCATACTTGATATTAATATTATTAATCTTAAGAGTTAATTCTGAAATATCAGATGGAATCTTAATGATTGCAGATAATACAGGCATGATAATATCCTGTACAAGAGATGTAACAACAGCAGTGATGGCAGTCCCCAAAATAACACCGACAGCCATATCAATGACATTGCCTTTAAATGCGAATTCTTTGAATTCATTCCATAGTTTTTTCATCTTGTTTTCTCCCCTTATGCTAAGTTATGCAGCAGGTGTTTCGTCTTCTTCCTGATGACCGCTTATAGCCTTGATGAATTCCTTGCTGATAATAAATGCCTGATCAAAAGGGTTAACTAATAAAGCATCGTATTCTCCAGCGCCTAAGAATGTAGCAATATGCTGATCAAATGGACGACATTCGCTGATTAATACCTGTCCTTCCTTTAATTCAACATTATCTTTGATACCCCATTTATCAATCTGTTCATTAGATGTAAAGAGTGGTAAATAGCTTAATTCATTACCTTCATCATCTTCTGCAGATAATGAAGGAATAATCATAGGTGCATCCTTTTTTAATTCATATGTACCATCTGGCAAAGTAACTAAATCTGATTTATTCACAATCGTCATTAAAGCAAGACATGAACGTGATACTAAATCATCCATAACTAAAGAGAACTTTTCTTTTTCTTCTTCACCTTGTGCTTCCATATATTCATCATATAACCAAGAAAACTCCATATTACCTGGTACTCTATGCCCGATTGTTTCATGATGGTCTACACCATCATTTTCTTCAATACCCATATGGCTTAATGTGTTTCTATCTAGAGTAAATGCATCTGTTTCTGGATCAATGACCATACCATAGATTTCATCATCACCTGTATTGAATAATTCATTTAATAAGAATTCATAGTCTACTTCTACTAATACATTATGACGATCTGGAAAATCAGAATCTTCTAGAATAGAAGAGTTCTGTGCATTTTCTACAGTAGTATAAATCGCATACCATTCATCTCCGTCATCATCACATACTGTCTGTAAAAAGTATGAATCTTCATCATCATCGTCTACAGAAATATATGTAAGGAATGTAGAAGCCTTTAATGTATGCATTAAATCATCTTCTAATTTAGTGGCAGTAAAAGAAGCTTCTCCATATTTACCACAGCTTTCTTTCCAATCTTTATCAGTTGTTTCTACTGGTGTTGTGCTTAATAATGGTTTACTCATTCTTCTACTCCTCCCCTTCGATTAATCCCATTGTAGTTAGGATTTCTTTTGTAAGTACAATATTATCTGTGAATGGATTAATAACGAGTGCATCAAAGGCTTCACCATTATTAAGTCCTCCTAGATGAGTATCAAGATCAGCAGTCATTAATATAGATTTTCTTTCTTCATCTTCAGCATTCCAGCCATCTAATGTTTCAATATCTTCCTGTGATGTAAAGAGTGGAACAATATTAGCCTGATCACCATTGTCTTCACTTGATAACATTCTAATCGCAAGATCTGCATCTGATCTAGCAATATATGTATTACCATCTTCTACTACTAAATCTTCTTTTCTTACCATAATAGGTAATGCGAATAAAGCATCATCAAATGCTTCCATCATATGACTAAAGATTTCTGCTTTCTTATCATCATCTTCAGTATTCTGGAAAATATTCCAAATTTCTTTAATAAAGATATTTGCAGGAGTAAAGTTACCTAAATCTTCTGTATGATTTAAACCATTACATAAACGTTTAGAAATCTGTACTAATTCTTCTCTTGTAAGAATATAGTCATCACTAAATGGGTTAATCACAATACCATCAATTTGTTGACTATCAGCAAGTGTAAGTTCTCTTGTTAGGAAAGCATAGTTGACCTCTACTGCTTCTACTTTTCTTCCTGGCATTGATGTTTCAGGTTTCGCAAGACTACTTTCTAATTCTTTAATTGTAGTATAGACAGAAATAAAGTTACTGCTGCCATCTTGTGGTGAAATAGTAAAGAATGAATGATCATAATCAATGTTTTCACCATTTTCTGGTAGGTTCATATAACCATAATAGTGTGATTCTGTAAGATTCTTAATGAATGCTCTATAAGCGACTTCTTTGTCAGCCTGAGCCTTTTTCCAGGTATCAAGGGATTCAGTCCATCTTGATGCCTTAAATACCTGTGAATTGTTAAAAGGTTTGTAATTCAACTTGTTTTCCTCCTCTAGTTGATTGTTTCTTTATTATAAAACATTTCATCTAGCATGTCTTTAGAAAAGCCTAGATGATCTGTAAAAGGATTAATGAGAATACCACAAAATGCATTACTAGAAAAGAGTATATCTTTGTATGAATCAAATGACTGACATGTAATAATCATTTCCATGTCTGGTTCATTATGTGTCATATCTACTCTTTTTACATCTTCTAATCCTGTAAATAAACTAATATAGAGTTTATTAGGATCAGCATGAGAACACATGAGTGGTTTGATATAAATTTCAGCACCTGTATATATTTCAAGTTCTCCTGTCTTATTTGTATATAAATCTTTCTTATTTACAAGTACTGGACAAGCAAAGACCCCATCCTCCATAAGGGCTTCTACACTTTCTTTTAGGAATTCTTTAACATGTGGATTTCTACCATTAGAGTAATAAATCTTCATGTTCTTTTTAAACTTAAGATTAGCTGGTACAAGACTTGGTAAATCTTCTTGATGATTAATACCTGTTGTTGTATTGTGTCCTATACTATTTAATAGTTTTTCATCAGCTATTAGCTTTTGTGAGAAAGGATTAATGACTAGACCACTTAAGCCTTCTGTACGCATATATATCTCTTCTAAGAGACGTTTATAGGATGCTACCATTATTTCTACCTGGTAGCCTTCTTGTGGTTCTGGAAGGTCTATATAGTCTGTTATTTCCTTTATATTTGTGAAAGCAGGTAAATAGGATTGTTGATCTTCATTAGATACAGAAATGATTTCATAATCGGAATCATCATTGTTTAATGGTCTTTGAACCATTACAAGATAATCTGAATGAGAGATTAAATAATGAAAATGTTCTATGATATCTGTATTCATATCATAGCCCTGAAACCAAAGGCTAAAGAGATTATTCCATTCTTCATCATCAGGATAATATTGTGGTGATACAATACTTAAACCATTGTAATCCATTAAAAAACCTCCTTTCTACTCTATTGTAACATGATAGATGTGATAAGAGGTTTTTAATCTTTAATTATTTCATTAAATCGAGTACTTTTAGAAGATTTTCTTTAATACACAACAAGTGTGATTGTGTCATATCACTAATATCTACTAAATCAGGTACACCAATAACATCAATACCTGCAGCATCTGCTGCAATAATACCATTTCTAGAATCTTCTAGAATAAATGTTTCTTCTTTCTTAAGATTGTATAGTTCTATTGCCTTATTAAATATTTCTGGATTAGGTTTAGCACGAGTAACATGATCACCACATACAAACTTATCAAAGTACTTGTCTAAACCAGCAGACTTGAGAGAGAATAGTACATCTGGTTCAAATGTAGAACTAGTAAGAACCAATGTATAACCATTATCTTTTAGATAAGTTAATAGTTCATGAGCACCTTTTTTTACTGGCATAGGGTTTGTTTCTAAGTATTTTCTTGTTTCAGCAATCTTGTCTTCTTTAAAACGAGTTAAGTAGTGTCTATTACCTGTAAGTTTTTCTACTATTTCTTGCGATGCTAGGCCATTAGAACCAATTGATCTATAAGCAGCTTCTGGGTTAAATGGTTCATTATGTTGCGCAAATACCTTTTCCCACATCTTGATTCCTAAAGCTTCACTATCAATGAGTAGTCCATCCATATCAAATAATACGTTCTTCTTATTTTCCAACATTCTATAATTCCTCCATATCAATACTGTATCATTATATAGTGTGATTGGGTATATGTAAAATAATTGTTGATAGCGATTACAATTTGTGCTATAATAATAGACGAAAAGAAAAGCAGAAAAAAGACTTGAATATTCCCCCATTCAAGTCTTTTTTTATGTTTAATTTACTTTTTTTGATGCCTGCATGTATTCTTTTTGACACTTCTCAACGAATTGGGCAGCCATACTAGTTGTATAGTGTTCTGTTTCGGCAATATACTCATCTACATAAGCATCTGTATGATGGCCAAAGGAATGAAGAAAACTACTTAGGAGTTTAGTTAACTCATTGTAGTAATTAATTCCATCTTGTTCAGATATCATACCTGTCATAAGTGAATAATAGAGACAAAAGTTAACAGAACCAGAACGATTAGATGTCATAGCATCTATACCATACCATACAGGATTTTCTTCTATTGTGTATGGTCCGTTTTCCATCATGGTATATACTTCAGACGGATCAAAGGGTATGTGTGCTCCTTCATAAAATTCATCCAATAATTTTATTTGATGTTCTCTTGATAGAGTGCTATGAGAAACGATTTGATAACTTATACCTAGACAATAGGTTTCCAAGCAGTCTAACGCCTTAATGTTATTAAAGAGTTGTTTGTACATACTACTGTCTTTTACATTGAGATAGAGTTCGTCAAGTTTGCGTTTAAATGCATGAAATTCGGATAGTTTCATATTGCTTACCCCCTTTTCAATATTTATTATACTGATTGAAATATGTATTTCAAGAAATCAAAAAGTGTATAGATATGGGTAAATAATACTGATTAATGTGAGAAAATAGCTTAGAATACAATTGTCTTATCATCCTTGATCAGTGCGAGCCTTTTATTATTTTAACTTAACCCTGATAATGAACGCATTACTAAATCAACATCCTGACTTTCTAACTCCTGAATAATATGTAAATATGTTTTTTGAGTTGTATTCATACTTGAATGACCTAGTCGTCTTGCCACACTCGCAATAGATACACCAGCAAATAATAATAGTGATGCATGTGTATGTCTTAAACCATGGACTGATATAACAGGCACATTCGCTTTTTTACAATATCTAGCAAGTATATCATTTACAGTAGAATTATAAACTTTACCATTTACAAATATTGGTTTGTCTTCTGGCAAACCTTTTATTAATTCAGAGAATTGAATTACTGTCTGCCAATCTATTTGTACTTTACGGACTGATGATTTATTTTTGGTTGGTAAAAAACCTCCATCACCTTTATAATCCCATGTTTTACTTACAGAAATAGATTGTCTTCCAAAATCAAAATCTTTTGGGGTTAAAGCAAGTGCTTCTGAAAATCTTAATCCTGTTTTAGCAATTATTAAGATAAACCAATCCCAACTTATTTCTGATTTTAGATTTAAATTATTAAGTAATGTATGTAATTCAAACTGATTGATATACTTAATCTTTTTAGCTGCAGGTGTTTTTCCCTTGATAATTGCTTTACGTGTAGGATCTCTATCCAATAATCCTTCATCTACAGCATCTAGTATTGCACCTTTTAACTGATGATGAAAATCCATGGTTGTTTGTCTTTCATGATATAAAGCGTAGTCATTCAGTAACTGCTGATAGTTTATACGAGTCATTTCACATATTTTTAATTCAGGTATTAACTTCTTTAACCAACGATGTGTCATATAGTATTTTTCTAATGTGACTTTCCTTATTGCGCCTTCTTTGTATACTTTTATCCATTTTTCATAATAGTCGCAAAATAAAATTTGGTTGTTTATATTATCTAACATTTTATTGTCCTCCATCTTGTTTTTTGGCTCACACTGATGAAGGGTGATAAGTAGTTCAATGTTTTCAAAAAAGACACCTAATTGTTCTTGTTCCATCTCCGATGGAACGCTTATAGAAGTATTAAGGATGTTCTCGTTATACAACCTTTTTATTGTGCTGCCTTCAATTCCTGACCATTTAACAATTGAATAATAGCACTTTAAAAATGAATTCTTAATATTGTCTTCATGTTTCAACCATACAATATTAGAATCCTGAAAATATTCATTTTTACCTGTATATTCCACTGTTTTTCCTATACTTCCGGAAGCAGAAATTAAAATATCTCCTTTATTAGGATAAGGGTATTTTAACTTGTATTCTTCAAAAAGTTTTTTTGATATAAAGGCATCTGGTTCTGCGCCAAATGTACCGATTTTATAAAATGGAACATCTCCACTCAGCGATGTTTGTTCCTTGAAAATACGACGACACATAGATACTGATCCTATATCCCCCAGCTTACGCTGTTCCCAATCATCATTATATCCCTTAAATCTGATCTTAGGTTTTCTACTCTTTTCCATACTAATCACCTGAAAGTAGTGATTTTAACTCACTAAGTCCTTTCATATCATATTCATCACCTACTAGGTCATCAATCATACTACATAAACTAGCTTCAGTTTCCTTAATTTCTTTCTCTATATCAAAATAAGTAGTCTCATACTTCTTCTGTAATGCTTCAACACTCTTAATAAGTTCATCAACTATTTCTACAGGTAACTTAAATAGATTATCAATAAGACTATCTATCCATTTCTTTGTTAGAAGGTAATCTACCTGTTCTTTAGAAAGTCCTTCAATAGTTTTCTTTGTTTTCTTTTCCAATGCTTCAGCATCTTTCTTTACCTGAGACTTTAATGACTTCTGTTTTTCTAGAATACTACTTGCTTTACATAAGATATATTCATAACTATCTTCATCAAATGTATGTTCTTCTCTTAAAGTCTTAATATAGTTATTCACTACACTCTTGCTATAAGAACCATTGTTTCCATCCATCTTATTCCAAGCTACCTGTGGATTGTTGTAAACAAAGGATTCTTTATCAGCTTTTTTAGATAGATCTAAGTAATGCTGTAATGCTTCAATTTCTGGTGAAGTAATCTGTTCCTGAATCTCTTTTACTTTTTTATCTAATTCTTTAGGTACAAAAGCATCTCCTGCTTCATTGAATAGTCCTTCTTCCTTATCATCTTCAGAAATACCTTCAACTAAATCACTTAACTGTGAATCATATTCAGATATCAAATTATTAGTATGAGTTAAAGCATCTTTGTCTTTAGTCTGTGAAGCAGGTAGTACGTAAAGATTGTCTACGTGTCTGTCTTTAATTAAAGCCTGATTTAGCTTAGCTTCTTCCTGAATAACATTGATGAAATCATAAACAACACGTCTTTCACAGCCCATGATAAGGTCTAGGTTACGTAAGCCTACATCGAAGTCTAAAACTGCTGTCTTATGACCTTTCTGTGCTAAACCAGTTGCAATAGCAGCTGATGAGGTGGTCTTACCTACACCACCTTTACCAGAGGTTACAACGATAACTTTTAGATTTTTAAAAGGTTCTTTGCTGATACCTTTTGACTCATCTTTAGTCTCTTCTTGCTTTTCATCTTTTACTTCTGTTGCTTTCTCTTCAGATGCTTTTTTAGCATCTTCAGTTGCAACTTCGGTATTCTCTTTTGCAGTAGTTTCTTTTGCGTCTTCTACTTTTTCGTTATTCTTATTTAAATCCTGATCTGACATAATTTCCTTTTTTCCTTGTTAGAACTTAATTAGTTTTGAATTCAGATAAGACGGTAGTTTAAGACTCTACCGTCTAATGTAATCTTGGCTCTGCACTCTTGGTTGTAAATCTCTTTGAGTGCACTTGTCATTTCCATATCATCAGCTGTCTGATACTGTCCGCAGATAGCAAGCAGGGTAGGTTGGAACATTCCTCCTACGTAGATAAAAGCATCTTTATATCCTTGAGTATCTTTATTTTTAGGAGATCCAGCGTAAACCTCACCTAAAAGATCACCAAAAATTATAACATTGTGAGATGCAATCACTCTTGCTGTTCTTGCAACATTACCAAAGATAACCACGGAGTTGTCAGGAGCTGAAATAAGCTCTCCTGCTCTTACATTGTGTTCAACCACAAGTAGAGGCTCTGTTATCTTTACTTCATATGGCACTTTAACCTCATAAGGCACTTTAACTTCAACTGTCTTTTCAATAATTTTTGGCTTGAAGTTTTCTTCACGAATTCTTGCAAATTTTGAAGAATTTACGATAGGAATGTGTCTTGAAATGAGAATATTGGCTCTTTCTTCTGTATGAATACCTGAAAGTCCAATCAGATAAACTGA
>OJAW01000822.1_pt1 | contig 19993 bp, 17 predicted proteins | sample 1589151 | NCBI WGS metagenome assembly OJAW01 (sample SAMN03283290) | human gut metagenome | biome: human-associated habitat; material: feces | host: Homo sapiens | place: Peru | collected 2012
CAAGTGATCAATAAAAAACTTTTTTCTGATATAACAAAACATAACGTGTCTTTAACGCGTGGTTCAGACTACAGACGGAGTCGCCTCCTTATCGGAGACGACTCTGATGTCATTTAACTGCAAAGAGATGTATAACGGTAAATATAATGTTAACCTGACGTTACATTTGGAGAATTATTAGTCTGATGTGTCCAATAATCATTTATACTTGTATTGAATTCTCTTGTATACTCCTGAGCAAAAAATTGGTTACCGGTTACAGTTAAATAATATGCATCAATTGAGAATTTATTTGTCGAATTTTCATACAAGCTGTAATATTATACCTCAACAGATTTCTTTCGCTTTGCATCGAGCAAAATCATAGCGGTCACAACTGCAACAATAAGAAAAGTAACAAAAATCGGTTCAAATTTTGTTATGAGTATTCCACCGTCAAGTGATAATCCATAAGATATATAACGACTGAAAAACAGTATCGGAACTGCCATGAACAGTAAATTAACAGCAAAGGCGGAAACAATGTTGTCAAAACGGTATGACACTATGGCGGATAAAGAAACAATCAAAATGCAGCATATCAACAGTCCTATCAAGAGGGAACAATAAATCTGAATCAGTGAGCATTCGGAGTAACATCTTCTCAGAAAATCGGAATAACCAATACTTTTATCACTATATAGCAGAGTGCTTATATTGCTGTGATAATACCGTGACAAATCCCACTTGGTAAAAATCAAAGCGGAACAGCCTGCTCCCATTCCAATTGTACAAATCAAAGAAATGATAATGGCAATTATCTTGTTAAAATAAGACTTTCGCCCCACCATAGATGTGTACTCAAATAATTCAATCTTACTTCTGTTTTCCTCTACCATATAAGGCACGACAAGGAAAAGTGCGGATACCGTCGCCCATAAAATGATTTGCAGATCTGTTATTATTCCTGAAACAACAGCGTTGCTGAGTACATGATAGACTGCTGTACCGCTTCCGCTTTGATTTTCCATATAATCAACGATATTTTTAAGCGCTCCCGCAAAATAAATGGGATAATCCGTATTTTCAAGCTGCCTTACCCCGTTCGAACACTCCCAAATATATTGCTGATCCATTTCTGATATTTCATGTGCATTTTGTGATTCGTAAATCGAGTAAAAAAACAATTCATCGCTCAGCTCGATTCCGTTACGATTTAAAATCTTGTCATTTTGAGACGCCGTCTTGAGCTGCTCTGCAAATGCTTCCAATTGATTTTTAACAAGAGGCAATTCCGTCGAATCAATTGAATTTCCGTATTTTTTCAACAGCATATCGTTAAACTTCAATTCGACTGAATAAACGGAAACATCAAGCGGTATTTGTTCGGGATAATTTTCAGAGTCAAATTTAACTGTTAATGATATACTTTCCCGAAGAGTTCCGGGAAAAACAAGGCACAGAAAAAGGAATATGAGAACTGCTATAAGCAGAGATTGCGGTTTGAATATTTTTTTCAACTCATTTATTATCAATCTCATTTCTATATGTCCCTCTTTCTGAAAACAACGTTTGAAATAGCAATTCCGATAACACTGATAATCCCCCAGATAATCAAAACCTTTATCACGAAGCTCTCTGATGAAAAAGCTCCGTCTGCGTGTAAAAACCATTTTTCGGTATTGACAGATACATTTTTATTTAAGCTTATCAATAACGTAACAGGCGTATATGAAAACATTTTGTTGAAATCAGATTCACTGCCGGTTCCTGCGATAAATATGGCTTGTGATGCCGCCAATGCCGTTATTCCAATATATTGATTATTAATCAACAATCCAATCGTATAAGCTGTCAGCAAATAAATAACTACGATAGCATATCCGACACCTATATGACTTAATAAATAACCTAAAACTGTGAAGTTATATTCCGAAGTCACCGCCGACATATTAACCGAGCATAATGAACTTAAAAGAAACGATGATTGAGAATACAGCAAAAAATAGACAGTCAAGCATAATAAGCATATGAATATATATGTAACCGATACGAATATAAAACATGAAATTAATTTTGCTTTTTGAAGGCTGCGTCCGATTTTACAGCTGTACAAACAAAGGTGAGTATTTTTGCCTAACTCATATCCGATGCTTTTAAACAAAACAAAAATACCGATAATCGACAACTCTGCATAGATACAAAAAAGCAGTTTTGAATATAGCAGCTCATTTACAATTGTTATACACTCTGCCGAAAAATAAATATCTTTCTCATCATTTCTGTCACTTTCTATCTGCATTTGTGCCGTTTCAATCATATTCAGCAATGCCATGTAATTTTGATGTGACTCCGCTCGGTCAGGTATATATTTAAATATCTCATCAACTGATTCAGGAAAATATCCAAACAGATCTGTGAATTCATTTTCCAGTGTTTTATAATCTTTTTTTAGAATATTTTTTGCAGAAGCAATTGACTCTTTCGTAACTTTTGCGCCTGTATGTGCAATCACATTGTTAATATATTTCATATCAGATTGATATGAGCTGCCGCTCATTATGACGGTAATATTTGCAAGCACAGACAAAAAAATTATCATTATGATAACTTTATCGGCAAGTAATTTTTGTAATTCTGCCTTAACAATCTTCATGAAACATCAATCCCCGAAATAATATAAGAAAACATCTTCTAACGTGGGTGTTACCGCTTTCGCAACGCTCCTGCTATTCGATACCGCACGAATTTTTATAACAGACCCTTCACATTTTTGAGATAAAACACGATGATTTTCAGAGAATTCATTAAGTTGCTCAATGCCAATCACAAATTCAGAAATATTTGCATCAAGACCGGAACATATATTGTGAACCGTATCATTGAAAAGTATTTTTCCGTCTTTGAGCATTATAATATTATCGGCAACGGATTCGATATCAGAAACAATATGCGTTGAAAGTAAAACTATTTTATCTTTTGATAATGACGATATGATGTTTCTAAAGCGTACACGTTCTTTCGGGTCAAGACCCGCTGTCGGTTCATCAAATAATAATATTTTCGGATCATTTAAAAGTGCCTGGGCGATGCCTACTCGTTGTATCATGCCGCCGGACAGCTTTTTCATTTTTTTATCGGCAGCATCATCAAGAGAAACCATATTTAAGAGGGTGTCAATCTTTGTCTGCACATCATCATTAATGCCCTTTAACGCCGCTATATACCGAAGATACTTAACAGGTGTATAATCTTTATAATAGCCGAACTGCTGAGGAAGGAAGCCGATGATTTCTCTGTATTTTTCATCGAGCTTTAAAATATTTGTTCCGTTCCACAGAATTTCTCCCGAGGTCGGAAACGAAAGCGTTGCAAGCATTTTTAACAGCGTCGTTTTGCCTGCACCGTTCGGAGAAACAAGACCGTAAATTCCATTATTTAAATCTAAGCTGATGTTATCCAGTACAGTAAAGTTTCCGTATTTTTTTGTAACATTTTTAATTGTAAGCATATATATTTCTCCCTTTTAATGCAATCTGCGGCAGTTTCTTTAAATAAATAATGGTGCTCACAACAGCAATTATTCCCCAGACAATAACAGGAACAGCTTTTAGTATAGTGATAAAATAACCCGTTTGAAAAACAAAAAAAAGCAAATGAATAAGACACCAGAGTACCGACAGTAAAATGGGAGCTTTTATTGAAGAAAATCTTATTAAAAATATAACCAAACATGCAGAATATACAAATAATGCAGACATAGAGATGCTCAAAACACTTATAACCGAAATATTCAGTTTAACTGCTAAAAAAATGATGTAAAAAGAGTTTGTTATGACACTCAAAAGAGAAAAAATAAACATTCGATAAGCCATTAAATGGAAAAATGTATACTTACAAGTCATTTTAATCAAAAAAATATCAGATGATTTTTCTTTAATATATGACAAAAAGAATAAAATCGAAAATAACAGCGGAGAAGTTAAAAATGCAGAAAGATATACAATATTATCTGCATTTGGCATACTTCCCATTAAATAAGATAAAATGGAATATATGACTGCCATAACTAAAAAACAGATAAAAATTACACAATACACACCATGAAAAATTTTTTCAAATCCAAAATTTTTTGTCATGTTTTTTATGAATGAAAAACATGTATCCGCTTTTTTGATGCCCTTGTCGCAAATTTCACAAATCGATTGCTTAATTTGCAGTTCGCCGGGATAGTCTATGTTCATCTATTGCCACAATCCTTTCTCAGTCTTTTCAATGCTGTATAATACTTCGTTTTAACAGTGTTTTCAGACATCATTAAAATTTGAGCGATCTCTGAAAATGTTTTATCGGCAAAAAACTTCAATCGCAATATCTCCTGTACTTCAAAATCATATAAAGATATTTGATACAACACATCTTGCAGAAGTTTTCTATCCTCTGCAATTACTTCAACATCGGCTGTATCCGATAAAAGAAATTCAATACTTTCCAAATCGGTTGATTTCAATAAGTATTTATAGTCAGAGGAACGAAAATAATCTATTATTTTATTTGAGGCAATACGATATAACCAAGTTCTGAAGCTTGCTTTTTTCGGAGTATATGAACCGATTGACTGCAGCATAGCAATAAATATCTCTTGCGTCAGATCCATAGCCTGATTTACATCTCTGAGCTGTTTATACATAAAAGCATATATTTCTTCGTAATAGGCAGAAATCAGCACATTCGCCGCCTGTCTGTCGTAATGCTTTTGTATTTTTTTAATCAATTTACTTTCGTTTTTCACTTCTGACCTCATAACTATATTCGCATTGCAGGATAAAATAGTTTTAACAAATTAAACTTAATTTTAAAGCATCTGCACATATTTGCACTTTACTGCTATTGTTTTTTGTGATTATACTTTCAAATTACAGAGAGGAATGCTATTCATCTTGATTTTTCAATAATATATTCGTATAGATGTGAATAATAGTTTTAATTTTTTCTTTATTTTATAAAAAAATCTTTTACTAAAGTTTTTTTCCCGCCCCCGGTTGAACCGGGGGTGATTTGTACCTAAAAGTCTAAATAAAAGCACGAACTTGAAATTTCGTTCGTGCTTTTTATTATTTATTCGGTTTTATTTATTTACAGCTTTTTTAATCTCTCTGAAAAGCCTCTGGAACAGGGCGAAGATTCTCGTGCTCTTTAAAGCGAAGCCGATTTTGTGCATCGTTGCTTTAAATCCCGTTGCGGGAGTGTAGGTTTCGGGCTCGGTTCCTCTGTCGAGGACGACGGGCTGTGAGAATACCATGCCGTTTTCGTTGTAGATTTCGGCTCTTACATAGAGCATACCGTCGGTATCGTAATTATCGAGGTCGAGAACCGCAGTGCCGTTATCCGAATCAAAATCCGTTCTCTCTATAACTTTGCCGTTTGCAATCCAGTTTACGTATTTTGCGTTTGAAACGTTTAACGTAATCTTGTGACCGTCGGCGATAAACGAATGAACCTCCGCTACGGGCTGCATTATTCCGTCGGGAGCGTATACGTCCTGCTCGGGGCCTATTTTGGAATTTGAAATAACCGTATGCGTTGCGCCGAAGAATGCGCCGTTTTCCATACATTCGCGTACAGAATCCATTGATACGCTCTCGAGCATAAAATACTCCCAGCAGGAGTTGAGTCTGCCCTTGTCGTGAGCGTCCGCGCCTGCGAATCCGTATACATTCCTGCCGTACGGCAGACAGTACATGAGAAGATTATCCCAAAGAATTCTGTCATAGCGTGTAACGGATGTAAATCCGTTCACAGCTTCGATTCCGAGACAGGATTTATAACGCAGAAGATAGTCTGCAAAAAACTCAATATTTTCGGGTTTTGATACGGCGGATTCATCCTTGCCGTATGAAAGCCAGTCGCCGGGATGGTTGATGTGCGACAGTCCGCCGTGTTTTTCCACTGTAGAGAGCGCGTAGTCGTAGCCGTTTTCAAATCCCCAATCTAAATTACCGACAGTTTCGGGAAGAAAATATCCGTTTACATGGCTCATAGTGAGCGTGACGGCGTTAAGCTCGTTTGCTCCCGTAACGCAGAACATACCTCTGCCTCTTGCTTCTCCCGTCGACGAAAGGGGAGCCGAACCGTTTTGTATCGCCTCGAATTCCTCGCTCGTCAGCGGTTTGCGGTCGTAACCCGCCGCGATCTGATAAAGATACAGCGGACGTATAAACGGCTGCTGATCCCATGCTCTGCCTGTTATCCCGTGCTCGGAGAATGCGAGGATGTCGAAATCCTGGTCGTACGCAGCCTGAATCATATTTCTGAACGTTTCGTTTCCGTCGCTTACGGATGAATGAGTGTGAAGATTTGTTTTATATGCTTTGTATGTATCCCAGTCTACATTCTTATAGGGAGAATCAAGTGTATAGTCATGCAAAACGGCGGTATCGGAATCGGTTTCGGTTTCCGACGATGCGAAAGCGGTGACCGGCGTTAACGCGGTTATCGCCGCCATACACAGAGCGATAAATTTTGTTCTTTTCATGTCTGACCTCCGAGGGTGTAATTTATCTAATATTTTACTCTAAATTTTTTAAGTTGTCTATACATTTTTTTGTAAAAAAGCAAAGGATTGTTTTGTTGAAAAAGACGGTGAAAAGTGCTATTATTTTATCGGTGATATAAAATGAAAGAGATAAAAAAAGTCAGCATTATAGGTCTCGGAGCAATAGGTTCATTCTTTGCTTCACGTCTTAAAACGGCTGCGGATATTACCGTTGTTGCAGGCGGGGAGAAAAACGACGGCAAAATAGCGGGAGCGGAAAAATAACACGCGCATTAATAAATTTAAAATTTATCGGCTTTATTTAAAAAGATGTAATCTCCGAAAATGAGGGTTACATCTTTTTTATTTCCAGAATATGTCTCCTGTTTTCCAAAATTAAAAAAATATTGATTTTGGGAAACAGAAATGTTATAATAATTTTGCAGGGTGATGTTATATGAAATTGATTGAAAGAAAACAATACTTGGATAAAATGATCAATGTTATCGGTACCCCGGATATCAAAGTGCTGACAGGCGTTCGCCGTTCGGGAAAATCAAAGCTGCTGGAAGCTTTTAAAGCTTATGTCAGTGAAAATATCCCCGGAGCGAATATTATTCATATTAACTTTAACCTGTCAAAATATGAAGACCTCAAAGAATATAAGGCTCTTAACGAATATATTGAAAACAGATATATTGAGAATACGGATAATTTTGTTCTGATAGATGAAATTCAAATGTGCAGAGGTTTTGAATTATGTATAAACAATCTGCACGCGACGGAGATGTATGATATTTACATCACCGGATCAAACGCGTTTTTATTAAGTTCCGACCTTGCAACATTGTTTACGGGCAGAACGTTTGAAATTAAAGTTTATCCGTTTTCCTTTGCCGAATATGTCCGTTATTTTGACTTGAAAGATAAATATACGGCTTTTGACAGCTATATGCTTGAGGGCGGTATGTCGGGTTCGTATCTGTACAGGGAACAGGAGGATAAATACGACTATATAGAAAATGTTTTCGATACCTTGATACTAAGAGACATACGGCAGAAATATAAAATCAGAAATCCTGCGTTGATGGATAAAATATCTCAATTCTTAATGGATAACGTTTCAAATTTAACCTCTGCAAGAAGTATTACGGAATCCCTTACGTTAAATAAAGATAAAATCAATCACAGAACGGTAAGCAATTATCTGAACTATCTTTGCAATGCTTTTGCTTTTTACAAGGTCAGAAGATATGATATTAAGGGCAAAAAATATCTTTCTGCAAATGATAAATATTATTTAAGCGATCATACTTTCCGTTATGCAAAACTCGGTACAAAAAATTTGGATAACGGCAGAGTTATTGAAAATATTGTTGCAATAGAATTGCTAAGACGCGGTTATGAAGTTTATGCGGGTGTTTTATATAAAAAAGAAGTTGATTTTGTTGCACTGAAACGAAATGAGAAAATATATATTCAGGTTTCGGATAATATAACACATCCCGATACTTTTAGGAGGGAAGCTGAACCTTTGCTTCAGATAAGGGACGCATATCCAAAGGTGATAATAGCCCGAACAAGAAATCCCGAATATCAATATGAGGGTATAAGAATTATAGATGTCTCGGATTGGCTGTTAAATAAATAATTTTTATATTCATAATAAGTAAACCAAGGCTTCGGCGATTCAGTCCGAAGCCTTGGCTGTTATCCGGAAATAATAAAAACTCTGTTTTTTTATTGGAAAAGATGTGGATTGATGTTTAACAAATTACAGTTTAATCAGAAATCAAATTTATCTTCCCAAAACGCTAATGCGTTATGGGGTTTTTCATATTTTTTGCCCGTTTCGAGTTTTGCCGAAATTCTCAGCGCACATCTCGCGTCCTTTGCGGTGATCTTCATATCAAGATCGGTGTCGGATAAAATAAAGAATTTTTTACCCTCCGACATGTTTTCGGGTGCGGAGTCAAGCTTTGCTGAATAACGCAGAATTTTTCTCGCATCGGACACGCTCGGCGCGTAATTAAAACTGAACTCATCCGCAGTTACGTGACCGCTGCCGTCGTCGGCCGCACTTGCAAATGACGGAAATACTGCCTTTACGTTGTCATCATTGAGAATTGCTTCAAGATCCGACGGTTTTATTTTAAGCATAGAGGCAGGAACGGATTTGCACGGCGCTGTAATAAGATTTTCGTATTTTTTCTGAACTTCATCGGTAAATGAATTAAATACAACGGTGATATAACCTGTTTCCCATTTGCTTATTTTGTCCCGAAATTCGGGTGAGATTTTAGCCTCGTCTGTCTTTTCTGCGAGTTTAACGAAATGACTGCCGAATTTGTCGGCGTATGCTTTGTAATATTCGTTTTCGAGGTATGAAACATTTACTCCGTCAACTGTAAGAATCGCGCTGTCGTTTGAAAAACCGTATTTAACCTCACTGTCGGCATATCCCAAAACCGAAAACGAAGAAAGTGCGACTGCGGAGAGTAAAACGGCTGATACAAGTTTAGGTAAGATTTTCATTTAAGAGCCTCCTATCGTAAAAAGGACAAACAGAGTTCTTATATTTTTCGCATTTATATTTTATAATGGAAAATCAAAAAAAAACAATACGAACTTGGAAATATGGAGAAAAAATTAACAAAAAAATCAAAATATTTAAAATAATTTAAGCTATTAAGGATAAAAACAGGGATGAATAAAACGCAGACGTCTTTTCATCCCGGTTATTATTATTTAATTGTTTCTATTTTTATAAGATTCGTATTTCCGGACTGACCGTTTATCTCTCCGCAGGTAATAATAATGCTGTCGCCTTTTTCGAGATTCAGACTCTTTTTTGCCGCCTTGACAGCGTGGTAAAACAGTACGTCCGTCGAATCAAAACGTTCGCTTAATACGGGTATAACGCCCCACGAAAGAGCTAATTTATACCATACGGCTTTATTCGTCGCCATGCCGATAATATCGGTCGGCGCTCTGAAGCGCGATACCATTCTGACCGTCATGCCGGAAATTGACGTAACAACAATAGCTTTTGCATTTATATCGATAGCCATTCCGCATGTAGCGTGGGATATTGCGTCGACGCGGTTTTTGATTTTAAAATCGGCTGTGCGGAAACGCTTTGAATAGTGAATGTGCTTTTCTGTTTCGTTTACTATTTCAGCCATTGTTTTAACTGTTTCAACGGGGTATTTGCCTGCCGCGGATTCGCCCGAGAGCATAACCGCGCTTGTGCCGTCGTAAACGGCGTTTGCAACGTCGGAGATTTCGGCTCGGGTCGGACGGGGATTTGTTATCATCGACTCGAGCATTTCCGTAGCCGTGATAACGCGTTTTCCTAACAGACGGCATTTTGTAATGATATACTTCTGAAGCGCGGGAAGCTCGGTAAACGGAACCTCTACTCCTAAGTCGCCTCTGCCTATCATAATACCGTCGCACGCTTCGCATATTTCCTCAATATTGTCTATACCGGTGCGGTTTTCGATTTTTGCGATAATATCGATGCCGTCTCCGCCGTTTTCATTAAGGAACGTTTTTAAATCGATAAGATCCTGCTTTCTCGAAACGAACGAAGCCGCTATATAGTCGACATTGTTTTCTATGCCGAAGAGAAGATCGGACTTATCCTGTTCGCTTAAATAAACCTGATTTAAAACCTTGCCGGGGAAGCTCATGCTCTTGCGGTCGGAGAGGTCACCGCCTGCTATGACGCGGCAGCGAATGTCGGTGTCCGTTTTATCCGTTACCTCAAAAATGACAAGACCGTTGTTTACAAGAATTCTGTCGCCCGCGTTCATTTCGTCGGCAAGACCTGCGTACGAAACAGAAACGCAGTTTTCGTCACCGATAATATCGCGTGTGGTGAATGTAAAATAATCGCCGTCGTTTAAGTGGATTTTGCCGTTTTTGAACGTTTTTATTCTGTATTCGGGACCCTTTGTGTCGAGCATGATTGCAATCGGCATTTCGAGAGTTTCGCGCACGTGCTTTATCATGCTGATTTTTTCAAGATGATCCTCGTGCGTGCCGTGCGAGAAGTTAAGACGCGCAACGTTGAGTCCCGCCTTACACATTTGGGTGAAAATTTCGGGGTCACTGCTCGCGGGACCTATAGTGCATACAATTTTCGTTTTTCTCATTATATTATCACTCTTTGCTCTATATTCTAAATTACCTCATTTTAATTATATCTCATTATTGATTAAAATGCAACAAAAAAACGAGACTGCCCAATCGCAGTCCCGTAATAAATTATCTGTTTTTAAACTTACGACCTTTTTCGTTTAAGCGTTTCATCGCTTTTATAAAGTCCGCGCGGGTTATATAGTCGGGGTTATGCGCCCATTCGGTCGTTTGGACGAATTTGTCCGCCATGGTTTCGAATTCCGACTCGTCGATTTCTATATCGTCGAAGCAAACGGGCAGTCCGATTGACGAATTGAATTCCATAATTCGGTCAACCTCGCAATCCTTTTTTTCGAATTCAAGCAGACAGAGAACGCCGAGGGAAACAACTTCTCCGTGCAGGTGTTTGTGTCCCGATTCCGTAACGGTAGAGCCGTAGTAAATGCAGTGCGCGAGCGTCGAATTATAATAGTAATCATTGGCGGTCGTCATCATGTTAGAAACAATTCCCGTTGAAACGATTATGTCAAGCGTAACCTGATCGAGCGCGAACGAGGGCTTTTTCTCCTTAATCGAGCGGAGAGCTTCCGCAGAGTATTCGAGCAGGGGTTCGGTGCAGACCCGGCTTATCTGTCTGCCCATTAACGGCGTGTGCGTAAGAACATGACCGTTTGATGCAAATACCGCCTCGTACTCCTTGCTAAGTGCGTCGCCGATACCCGCCCACAGAAGCTTTTCCGGTGAATCAGCTATGACTGCCGAGTTTATAAAGCAGTGGTTTGCAAGCTTCGGGTAATAGTAATCCTTAAACGTTCCGTCCTCGTTATAGAAAACCGATATAGCCGTGACTGCCGCGCAGTTTGAGGCTACTGTCGGAAATGTAAACAACGGTTTATCAAGCTTGTCGGCAACATATTTTCCCGTGTCGCACGCCCTGCCTCCGCCAACGGCGAAAATCATGTCCGCATTTCGCACGGCAGGGTTTGCAATAAGCTTATCTCCGTTTTCGTATGTAGAATTTCCGCCGTATTCGATAAAGTCAATAAGCTTGACGTCGGAACCCTCAACACCCTTAACGAGATGTTTTTCAGCCTTGCTCAAAGCTGTTTTTCCGCCTATGACCGCTGCGGTTTTACCGTAAAAGCGCGTTACGTACGGTATCTGCTTATAGCAGTCCGCGCCGATTGAATAAGAGGGGAGATAAAGACTGTAGTTTGAATTGTATTCTGCCATAAAAATCACGTTCCTTTTGAATATAAAGAGAAAAAACCGCTTATAGCGGTTCCGGACTGTCGATAAAGTACCTGAACCACGCCGAAAAAATAACTATATATTGTTTTTTTACCTAAAAAAATTTTTATCGATAATTTTTAAACATATTTTTATTCTTATTGAAATGTCCCGAAACCTGATGATTTCGGGGCATTTGCGTTTTTCGTTTTTTTCTCGCTGCGGTACTTTTGTACAGCAACGCTCTAAAGAAAACGAAATTCAGGCACATTCTCGGCAGTCTCACAGCGTATCGAAAACTACTTTTTCGACACGCTGAAAGCCTCTTAATCGAGGCTTTTTTTTTATTTGACTTTATTTTCTTTGTATGATATACTGATACAAACTGATACTAATTACTATCAGAGGTATTGTTATGAATATAAATATTTTTTCAAAAATAATAAAAGATAAGCATTTTCCGAATTATGATAAGCTGAAGTACAAATACGGTGAGGACTTCGGCAAATTTTTAAAGGTATTGGATAAGTTATATTATACGCCCCTGCCGTTAAACGACTTCAACGGGAACAATATCGTATACATTGACAATTTTGCCCCCCTCAGTCAAAACGCCGTAAAACTTTTATTAAAACCGCAGTATCAAAACTATTCCGTAAAATCCGCGGAAAACGAGATTATAGCAACATCCGCAATAGAAAATATTGATTTCAGCCGTGACAGCGTGCGCAGGATTCTCAAAGGAATGGCTCCCGCCGACGAAGAGGAGAGCAGAATCGAGGGGATCAAGCGCGGACTTGATTTTATATCCGATACAAGCAATAAAATCACCGAAGAAAACTTTTACAGGCTCTACATGACGGCTATCGGAGATTTTCTTGAGGACGAAAACAGACTGAAAGACGGCGAATTATATCGTCACGATACCGTTTACGTCGTCAGCGACCGGGTCGAACACGCGGGTATCGAACACGGGAAACTGGGTGCATATATGAAAAAACTTTTCGATTTTATAAACCGAAAGGACGACATCAACGACCTTGTCAAGGCCGCCGTAATTCATTTTTATATAGCATTTCTTCACCCGTATTTCGACGGGAACGGCAGAATGGCAAGACTCGTTCATCTATGGTTTCTTGTTCAGAACGGTTACCGATCCGCGCTGTTTATTGATTTCTCGGGTAAGATAGAAAAGAACCGCAAAGCGTATTACGACGCATTTACGCTCATAGAAGAAAACAAAAAATCCTCCGGTAAAATCGATGCTACACCGTTTATCCTGTTCTTCACGAAATACGTTTATAATGAAATCAATAAATACTCCGCCGATACGGACGTTATTAATTTATACGAAGAAGCACAGAGAGGCGGAAAAATTACAAACAAAGAATCAAAGCTGTGGAAATTCATACTCTCATTTTACGGCAACGATGAATTTTCGACAAAACAGCTTGAAAAGGATTTCGGTAACGCCGCCTACGCGACAATCAGAGGTTTTGTTCTTAAATTCGAAAAACTCGGCTTGCTCACATCCGTAAAATACTCGTCAAGAGTTAAATACAGAATAAATCAATAATCCGTTATTTATACACCCCGACCGCAATCACCGTTCTGCCCTTTTTCGTCCTGCCTTTTTCGCCTGTCAGAACAAATTTGCCGTACCCTCTTACCGAAACGATGTCGTTTTCGCAAAGCTCCTTTGAAACGGAAACAACGGATTTCGAATTTACAAAAACCCTCTCGCTCTCGATTAAATTCTGCGCTTCGCTCCTCGACAGCTTAAAAACACCCGCGATTACGCAGTCGATTCTTATTGACGATACGATTATTTCGATGTTTTCGATTCTGTACAGTTTACCGCCGGGGATATTGTCCGCAGCCTCGCATTTTACGCTCGTATGCTTTACTTTATCAAGCTTTTCGCAGATGTAGTCCGCCATTTTGTCCGTTGCGAAAATATACGCTTCGTTATCCGTTACGGCGATATCGCCTATCTGATCGCGTTCGATTCCGAGATTCATCAGCGCGCCCAGAAAATCACGGTGAGTAAGAGAGTCGGAAAACTTAGCGTTCAGCGGAGCGACTTTAAGCACGGTTATCGGAAAATCCTGCTCCCACCCTATTTCGTTTTCGTCCCCGAACCGCGCCATATTTCGTTCGGTCAATTCTGCTCCGCCGTAGAATTTAAAAGTGCAAAGCTCCCGTTTCATGCTCTCGATATCGCTCTGCTGAGCCGGCGTCAGAAACGAAGTAAAAAAATACCGTCCGCTCCTTTCGGCTCTTAATGAAATATCCTTTATATGCCCCATAAATGTTTTATCCGTAATTTTCACCCTCTGAAAAAGCCCGTCTCCGTAAGGGAAGCGGGCTTTTATCTTTATTTTTATTTGTCTTTATCCGCACATTCGTCGGATTTATCCTTATCTTTTTCTCTGTCCTTTTTATCCTTTGAACGCTCTTTTTCCTTCTGTTCCTCGTCATCATCTTCGGGAATCGGGGTTATCTCAATTTTAACCTTTGCGATACGGCGTTCTTCTACGGACAGCACGGTAAATTTAATATTTTTATACTCGACTACGTCCATATTTCCGTCAACGGGCAGATATCCGAGCTTGGAAATTAAAAATCCCGCAAGAGTATCGTATTCGCCCTCGGGAAGCTCGGCATTGATAAGCTCGCAGACCTCGTCAATGTCCATCGTTCCGTCAACCGTGAACGTATTGTCGTTTAATTTTGAAACCTCATCGTCCTCATCGTCGTATTCGTCCTGAATATTTCCGACTATCGACTCTATAAGATCCTCCATCGTGATAAGACCGGCGGTTCCGCCGTATTCGTCTACGACTATGGCAATCTGTATGTGTTTTTCGATAAGCTCGGTGAAAAGCTCACCGCACTTTTTTGACTCGGGAACAAAATACGCCTCGCGCATTATCTCTCTTACAGTCTTTTTATCAGGAATTCCCGATTTTATATACTGTAAAAGATCCTTTACATATACGATACCGATGATGTTGTCGGGGTCGTCGTCATATACGGGGATACGCGAATATCCCTCGTCAATTGCAACCTTTATAACGTCGGCAATCGAATCGTTTCCCTCAACCGCGGTCATATCGACTCTGTGAGTCATCAAATCGCCCGCGTCAATATCGTCAAATTCGAATATATTGTTAATCATCTCGGCCTGGGTATTTTCGATAACACCCTTTTCCTCGCCGGCGTCGACCATCATAAGGATTTCCTCCTCCGTGACGGAATCCTCGTCCGCGTTGGGGTCAAGACCTATAAGTCTTACAACTAAATTTGTCGAAACCGAAAGTATTTTAACGAACGGTTTTGTGACCTTTGCAACGAAAAGCAATATGCCGACAACCGCAAACGAAACCTTTTCGGGCTTCTGCATAGCGATTTTCTTAGGCACAAGCTCGCCGAGAACGAGCGAAAAATACGATGTCAGAATAGTAATGAGAATCATAGACACCGTGCTTATAACGCCCTCGGGGGCGCCGGGATGCTTCGTCATTACCCACGAGGTAAGCTGTTCTGCAAAGCTCGATGAAGCAAACGCACTCGTTAAAAATCCCGCGAGCGTAACGCCGATTTGAATAGTCGATAAAAAGTTTGACGAATTTTTTGTAAGCTTAAGTACCTGTTTTGCTTTTTTGTTACCCTCGCCTGCAAGCTTCTCCATCTTCGTGTCGTTAAGAGATATGACCGCTATCTCACTCATCGCGAAAAAGGCGTTGACGAAAATAAGGATCAGCAGAATAACAATCTGAAGAACGTTATCCGTCCAGGTTGATTTTACGGCAGCGTCAAGAAACATAGGCTGACGGGTTATAGCCCCTATAATACTTCCGGGGTCAGGGTCTGACATAGAGCAATTTGCCCCTTTCAAATATTTATTAAAGCCGAAGTTAACGGCTTTGGCGTATATTATACACTATATGATAACAAATGTCAAATGCTCCGCCTGACATAAATATTATAATAGGAATATTAACAGAGCATAAACATAGAAATCAACATTTTACTATGCAATGCGATATAAAATAACACACGTGTAATTTTATTAACATTTTGTTCACATGTCTTGTAAAAGGTCTACATATTTATTTGTTAGATTATGATAATGTAAAGATACTATGATAGGATCGAATGATATGGACAATACAGGATTAAAAATCGCGGTCATTGCCGACCTTCATTATTATTCCCCTTCTCTCGGAACAACGGGCAATGCGTATGAACTGCGTTCGGCGCAGGATCAGAAATGCCTTGCCGAATCCGGTGCAATCATCGATTCCGCGTTCGAATCCATAAAGAAAAGCGGAGCGGACTGTGTTCTTATCGCAGGCGACCTTGCAAACAACGGAGAGAGAGTCTGTCACGAGGAAGTATTTGAAAAAATCAGCGACTTAAATAAATTTCTTCCTGCCTACACCGTCTATGCAACGCATGACTGGTGCTGTGACAACGACGCAAAGCGTTTCGAGGGAGACAATGTTTTTCATTATGACGACACCTTGACTCCGCCCGAATTAAGGGAGCTTTATGCCCCGTTCGGTAAAAACAGAGCCGAGAGCGAATATATAACCCACCTTGAAGCTTCTTCTTATTCATTGAATATAGGCAAAAATATCCGCCTCATAGCGACGAACGACGACCAGAACGGAAAGGGCGCGTCGGGCTACACGGACGAACACCTTGACTGGATTCTGTCCGAATGTAAAAAGGCTAAAGCTAACGGCGAATATATCATTTTAATGCAGCATCATATGCTGATAAGCAGTATTTCCGAAATCATCAGCAAAAGTCAGCATATCGGCGATAATATTGACGTCGCAAACAAGCTTGCAGACGCGGGGGTTTCACTCGTTATCTGCGGACATTCTCACATGCAGAGAACAACGCGTTTTGTTTCAGACAACGGTAATACTCTTTATCAGCTTAATCAGGGTGCGCTGTGCGGTTACCCGGCTCCGATAACATACCTTGAGATTAACGGCGAGGAAATGAATGTTTCCGTCGAAAGTCTTAAAGAATTCGAATATAACGGAAAAACGGAAACGCTTGATTACATAAAAAAACATACGCAGAACGTTGTGTTTGCACTTTTGGAATACGCCGCGAACGACAGAGATAAATTTTTTAAGCTTTTGGAGAACAACGGCATTTCGACAGACAGCATTAAAAAAATTTATCCTGTTATAAGCAAATGCGCGCACTACGCGCTCACCGCGACAGTCGGCAAGGCGGGTAAGCTTTTAAACGCACTGACTTTCGGCAAGGGCGTCAATATGAAAGCCGTCAAAAAAATCGAGGACGATTATCTTATAGATTATATTGCAGACCTTTTCCTGTCCGTTTTTGACGGCAGTGAAAAAACGTACGCTCCGTCCGACCCGGTTTACGATATCGTGACCGATGTCGCTTCTCTGCCGAGACGCGCGGTAAAGCTGTTGCCGATAAAGAAGTTAAAGGACGAAAAGGTAATGTCCGTTTTGCTCGAAATCGAGAAAATCGCGCATGAGCTTTTAGCTCCGTCAGAACCCGACAATCGTCATTTTTCTTTTATAATGCAGTAAAATACAATGATTGAAAACAGGAAGAAAACGGCTGAAGAAATCTTCCTCTGCGCCGTAGATAAAGCAAATCCCTATACATCTGTGTTCAATGACATTTCGTCAAGGCATTTTAACAATCCTGCCGTCGTCGCTGCGGGCAAAGCCGCCGCGCCTATGGCTGCGGGCGCTTTTGACGCGTTAGGAAAGCAAGCCCGAAGTGTAACCGTTCTCACAAAATACGGTCATACGCCCGATGATATTCCCGAAGGCTTTATCACCTTTGAGGCGGGGCATCCCGTTCCCGACGAAAACGGATTATATGCGTCAAAATATATTATAGATAAATGCAGAACACTTAAAGACGGTGACGAGCTGATATTTCTTTTATCCGGAGGAGCTTCCGCCCTGTTTGAATATCCCGAGGTAAGCCTCAACGAATTAAAGGATATTACAAACGAGCTTTTAAAAAGCTCCGCCGATATAACGGAGATAAATACGATAAGAAAAAGGCTTTCAAAAGTCAAGGGCGGTAAATTCGCCCGGGACTGCAAAGCGAAAATTTACTGCGTTATTCTCTCCGACGTTATCTCGAACGATATTTCATCCGTCGCCTCGGGTCCGTGCTGCGCCGATTTTACGACATGCGCCCAAGCCGAAGCGATTATAAATAAATACAATATACATCTAAGCGAAACCGCAAAGAAATTCATAAAAACCGAAACGCCCAAGAAAATTAATAACGTTACCGTTTCCGTAGTCGGCGACATTTCGATTCTGTGTAAGAGTGCAATGGAAAAAGCAGAATCGCTCGGATTCGACGCAAAAATCGTTACGGATTCAATGACGGGCGAGGCAAGAGACAGAGCAAAGGAAGTCTGTCTTTACGCAGTAGATTTACAGAAAAAAATAACAGTGCCGACAGCCTTGATTTACGGCGGCGAAACGACCGTCACGGTAAGAGGCTCCGGAAAGGGCGGAAGAAATCAGGAAATGGCTCTGACCGCCGCAAAATTTCTTGATAAAACAAAAGGCATAACATTTCTGTCCGCAGGCTCGGACGGTACCGACGGTCCGACCGACGCGGCGGGCGGAATCGCAGACGGCTCAACAGCCGAAATAATGAAAAAAAACGGCGTTGACATTGACCTTGCATTAAAAGACAACGCGTCGTATAACGCGCTGAAAAGTTCAAACTCCCTGCTGATTACAGGCGCAACGGGAACAAACGTCAACGACCTTACCTTGGTATTAATAGATATTAACAATACATAATATATTCTTTTGGAGGAAAAATAATATGGAGAAACAATTGTCCGTAATGACGGGCGCAACAGGTCACGTCGGCTACGCGCTTCTGCTCGAGCTTATTAAAAACAATGAGCCTACGCGTATACTTATCAGAAAGGACTCTAAGATTTTCGACAACATCGACTGCGAACGTGCTTACGGCGACGTAACGAATCTCGATTCACTCAAAAAAGCGTTCGAGGGCGCAGACACCGTATATCATCTTGCCGGAATGATCGAAATAGAATCCGGTCATGAGGATAAGGTTTACAACGTAAACGTCAACGGAACAAAAAACGTCGTAGCGGCATGCAAGGCATGCGGAGTTAAAAAGCTTGTATACATGTCGTCGGTTGACACATATCCGCCGCTCCCGGACAATCAGGTCATGACCGAATTAAGCTCTTATAATCCCTCGATTCTTGAGGGCGCGTATGCAAAGACAAAGGCGGAGGCTACACAGTACGTACTCGACGCGAACGGCACCGACGGACTCGAAACCGTAGTCGTTCAGCCCAGCGCATGTATAGGACCCTACGATTTCAAGGTTTCAAGCGTAGGCGAAATGGTCAGAATGTATCTGAAGGGTCTGTTCCGCGTTTCAATGTCGTTCGGCGGATATAACTTCGTCGACATCAGAGATGTAGCGTCAGGAACATACGCGGCAGCAAAGAAAGGCCGTCCCGGCGAGTGCTACATACTCTGCGGCGACGTATGTACGGTAGACGAATTTGTAAAATCCATGGCTAAGGCGTGCGGTAAAAAGGCTCCTAAAGTAAAGCTCGGCAAATTTTTCGTGCATGATATCGTCGCTCCCGTTATGGAGGTTGTTTATAAAGTGACGAAGGGCACTCCCCTTATCACCAGATACTCGATAAGAAAGCTTCTCTCCAACTGCAATTTCTCATATAAGAAAGCGCATGACGAGCTCGGCTATCAGCCCATGCACATTGATAAATCCGTTGCAGATATGATTGACTGGATTATAGATAACGATCACATCGGCGAGAAGTATAAGAAAAAGTAATTCATCAAAGCTATATTCTCCTAAACAAACCGAACCGCGAAGCAACAAGCCCCATGGTTCGGTTTATTTTTTTATCAATAAATTAATATACTTTATTTTAATTTTAACCTATACGCTCGATTTCTTCAAGAAATAAAAAAACCGCCGAATTTTGTTCGACGGTCCAGCTTGTCGAAAAAGTAGTTTTCGACAAGCTGTGAGACTGTCGAGAATGTGCCT
>OJAW01000825.1_pt1 | contig 19882 bp, 28 predicted proteins | sample 1589151 | NCBI WGS metagenome assembly OJAW01 (sample SAMN03283290) | human gut metagenome | biome: human-associated habitat; material: feces | host: Homo sapiens | place: Peru | collected 2012
TTTTATTATAATTCCTTATATTATAAGCATTTAGATAGTTATTTTGCCCCCCCCCCAATTAACTTGTAGTTAACAATATTAAGACTATTTTTATTCATAAGAGGGACACCTTCTTTCATCATTTTTTTGTAAATTTTCTTACAATTTTTTTATTTACCTTATAAATAAATGATATCATAAAATTCATTATTTTACAATAAAAATAAAAAGAAAACTATAAAATTAATTATAGTCTTCACTTTTAATAATATTATCTTTATCTATATACCAAATAACTTTTAAATTAGAATTATTTTTTACTATATCTAATCCTGTATCTAAATCTATTAGGAATAAATATGTACTATAAATATCTGCGACAAGTGAACTATTTGTTATTACAGTTACACTTTTAAAGTTATTACTAGGCATTTTAGTATATGGATTAATTATATGATTATATCTTATACCATTATATTCATAATATCTTTGATAGTCTCCACTTGTTACTACTGATAGATTATTTATATTAAGTTTAGTAAATATTGTATTTGTATTAATTGGGTCTTGTATTCCAATAGTATAATTATCTTTTTTATAAGCATTACCTACTTTAATATTACCTCCAGCATCAATTAAATATTTATCTATTTTTAAACTTTCTAAATAATTAGCAATTAAATCTGTTATATAACCTTTAGTATAACTACCTAAATCTAATTTAATATTATTATTTTTAGTATAAATATTATTTTCTAAAGTTATATCAGATATATTAATATTAGCATTTTCTAAACTAGATAATTCTGGTACTTTATCTTTACTATCTATATAGCTTTTCCATATATCTATAAGATTTGAAGAAGCTATATTTATATATCCATTAGTTTTATTATAATAATCTATTCCTATACTAATTAATTTACTTAATCTAGGGTCTATTTCTATTTCTTTATTATTTTCTAATACTTCATTTAAGTAATAAATATTTATTATATTATCATAACTATTATATTTATCAGTTAGTTTATGATAACTAGAACATAAATAATCTATTTCATTAAATATTTTATCTACTTCTTTTTTATCTTTATTAGCATAAATTTTTATATTTATATAAGTATCAAAATAGAAATAATTTTTCTCATATGAAGTATAAGTAATTTTATTTAATATAAATACTATAATAGCAATAATAAATAATAAGATAAACAAAAAGAGAAACTTATTTTCTTTTATTTTATTCATCTTAATTTATAATTCCTTTGTATTTCTCTTTCTATATCTCTTTTTTTAATAGTTTCTCTTTTATCATAAGATTTTTTACCTTTAGCAAGTCCAATTAATACTTTACATTTAGATTTAACAAAATACATCTTAAGTGGCACTAAAGTATAACCTTCTTGTTCTAGTTTATCTCTTAATTTTAATATTTCTTTTTTATGCATTAATAATTTTCTTGTTCTATCTTCTTCGTGATTAAATCTATTTCCTTCATCATATAAACTAATATGAGTATTTAATAAATATATTTCATTATTTCTTATTATTGCATAACTATCTTTAATATTTACCTTACCTTCCCTAATTGATTTTATTTCTGTTCCAGTAAGAACAATACCTGCTTCATATGTTTCTTCAATTTCGTAATCATATCTTGCTTTTCTATTTAGTATTTCCATATTACACCTCTATAAATCTGTTTCATCAAAAGGATAAGGACACATTTCATTTACTGAAAGTATTTTAGTATTACCTTCTTTATCCATAAGGGTAATCTTAGAATTTTTATCAAAAAACTCTGTTATTACTTGTCTACAAATAAAGCAACAACTACTTATTTTTTCTCCACTTGTCATAACATATAATTCTTTAAAGTCTCCTTTAGTGTACCCATTAGTAATTGCTGTTGTTATAGCATTTCTTTCAGCACATATAGTAGCGCCATAACTAGCATTTTCTACATTTACTCCATAAAATTCAGTGCCATCTTTCATAACTACAATTGCACTAACATAGAATTTAGAATATGGTGCGTAAGCATTATTTAATAATTTTAATAATTTTTCTTTCATAAGTTTCTCCTTTATTTTATTAAATCAATTATTTTAGGTAAAAAGATAATCATACCAATAACTGCTGAAAATAAACACATTACAAATACTGATGCCCCTGCTACATCTTTAACTATTTTAGCAGTTTCATTAAATTCTTTAGTATATAAATCTACTGCTTTTTCAAGGGAAGTATTAATTAATTCACATACTAAAACAAAGTTAATTAAAAGTATAACAATAACCCATTCTAAAATATTTACTTTTAAGATAATACTGGCAATAATTGCTAATATTCCTAAAAATATTTCTCTTTTAAAATTATTTTCGTGATTAATTGTATAACTTATTCCTTCAAGGCAATTCTTAACACTATCTAAAAATGTTCTTTTTTTATCTTTTGATTTTATATTCATCTAAAAGTTCCTCCTGTAATGTAAACATTTCTTTTTCATCTTCTTCATTCATATGGTCGTATCCTAATAAATGTAAAATACCGTGTGTTATTAAAAAACATAATTCTCTCATACTAGAGTGATTATATAATTCTGCTTGTTCGTATACTTTATCTACACATATATAAATATCTCCAAGTAATCTAAAATCATCATATTTTATATCTTGATTATCTTCAAGAGCAAAACTAATTACATCAGTTACTCTATCGACGTTTCTATATTCTTTATTTATTTTATGTATTTCTTCACTTGATACAAATATTATATTAAATATAGCATTTTCTAAATTTTGTTTTTTACAAATAAATTTAACATATTCTTCGACTTTTAAAATATCTATATCTACTAATTTATTACTAGTGTTATTTATTATTTCAAACATAATTACTCCTAACTAAATATTCCAAAAATATTTAAATTAAATGAATATACAATTATTAAAACGATAATTAATATTATTAAGAAATTTAAAAATGCATCACTTCTAAAGAATTTAGGAAGTCTATTTTTAATTGCATCAAAACCAATATAAAGTAAAAATCCAACTATTCCTCCTAAAATATTTAAAATTATATCATCTATATCAAATACTCTACCTATATAATATTGAACTATTTCTATTGTCGAAGATGTTATTAAAGTAAGTATTAAAGTAGTTAACATCTTTTTATTTTTTAAATAATATGAACTAAAGAAACCAAATGGTACAAATAGTAAGATATTACCAACAATATTTTTTATAAATTTAGCACTACCTATTGAATACCTAAATATTTCTCTAAATGGTACAAAATTATTAGTACCATAATTAACATCTTGAAATGTTACAACGTGGTATAAACAAAGTATATAAATAACAAAAATTAAACTAAGTAATTCTCTATGTATACATATTTTTTTACCACCTTTAATTAAATAAGCAATTCTAAGTGATGATATAATTACCGTAATAATTAATACCATAGGCCAAATATCCGGTAATATTTCATTAATAATATTTTTAACAATCATATGTTCCTCCCTAAATATTCTTTATATTTTTCTTTTTAAATATAGTAAATGATACTACTAACATAATAACTAAATAAATTAAACAAATAATACTTGAAAACTTAATATTAAATCCTTCATAATTAGGTAATGCCCCAAATAAATAATTTCTAAAATCCCAATTTAATGTAACAAAATAATTCATAAATTTTAAATTAAATGCTCTAGATAAAGTATTTATTACATCTGCAGTCATATAACCTAAAATAGTAAAAGTATTAGCAAGTGATGTTGAAGTAAATATTGTAGATAAGCTAAATGCTAAAGTAAGTAATAAGATAAATTGTGGTAATCTATGAATAAATATTATTAACATATAAACTAAAGGATTAAATTCTAATAGTTTATTAGTATTATAATTATATATTAACATAGGAACATCAATTCCGTCAAATGAAAAGAATAAACTACGAACAATAAATTCACAAATTGTGGTATAAGATACTACTAAAAATAAACATATTATACAAGTTAAATATTTAGCAAGTAATATAGTTGTTCTTTTATATGGTTTAACTAATAATTGTTTTATTGTACCATCTTTAAATTCAGAACTAACAATTCCTGAAGCAATAACTATTACAAATAAGATAGTAAATATTTCATAATCATTAACAACATCTGCAATACCACTTCTTAAATCATTTTGTTTTAAAACATTCTTTCCAGTATCTATTATATATTTATTTATTTTTTGTTCTTTTAAAGCTCTTTGATAAGCAAGTTTATCTTCATAATTAAGTTTATCATATTCTCCGTATGAATTTAAAGTATTAGTAATACTTTCATAACCATTAAGTGCATTATTCATATATGAGTTATCTAAAGAAATATTTTTATTTAATCTATATTCTAATACTTCTTTTTTTACTTTTAATTCACTTGTATTATATTTTTGTAATTCATTATTTACTTTATCTAATTCTAAATTAACAAAATATTTCCAGTCATTATTTTTTAATTTATCCAAATAACTATCTAACATTTTTTGATAACTAGATAATTTATCAGTATCTTTTTCTACATAAGTATAATAATTAATATAGTATATCATATCATATACTTTATCATTATATAAATATTCATATTGCCAATTATCACTAGTATATTTATTATCACTAATTATTTTTTCTCTATCATAATTAGTTTTATTGCTTATGTATTCTAAAACTTCATCTTCTTTGTTATAATCATATTTTTTTAATTCATTTAAATATGTATCTAACATATCACTACTAGTAGTATTATTATTTTGAATAAAATTACCATCATTATCATAATTAGTTTTATATAACCAAGAATTAAGAATAGTCATACCTAAAATTAAAATAGCAAACACTATAATACTTTTCTTATGAAAAACTTTATATAACTCATTTCTAATTAAATTAATCAATTATATTACCTCCAGTCTTTCTTAAGAAGGCTTCTTCCAAAGTTAATCTTTCTTCATATACTTTATATATTTTGATATTAGATTTAACTAAATTTACTATAATATCAGGAATATTTTCTTTTTCAGTTTCTATCTTAAATTCTTTTTCATTAATAATGTTAATATTATCTAAATTAATATTACTAGTATCAGATACTTCGAATAAATAAGTTAATTTATTACTAACTTTCTTTATCTTTTTAATATCATTAGTTTCTACTATAACACCATTTTGAATAATAGTAATTTTAGTACAAAAGCTATCTAGTTCACTTAAAATATGACTAGAAACAAGTATTGCCATCTTTTCTTTTTTAGTAAGAAGTTTAAGTAAATTTCTCATTTCTTTAATTCCTTCAGGGTCAAGACCATTTGTTGGTTCATCTAGAATAAGTAATTTAGGTTTATTTAAAATAGCAAGAGCAATACCTAATCTTTGTTTCATACCAAGTGAATATTTACTTACTTTATCATTAATTCTATTTTCTAATCCTACTAATTTTACTACTTCATCTATTCTATCTTTTTTAATATTATATAGTCTTGCTGATAATTTTAAATTATCATATCCACTTAAATATGTATACATATCAGGATTTTCTACAATTGCTCCAACTTCTTTAATTGCTTTTACAAAGTCTTTTTCTATATCATATCCATTTATTGTAACAGTACCTGAATCAATAGTTTGTAATCCTAAAATTAATTTAATTGTTGTAGTCTTACCTGCTCCATTTGGACCAATAAAACCAAGAATATCTCCTTCATTTAAAACTAAATCAACATCTTTTAAAATATGCTTTTTTCCAAAGGATTTATTTAATTTTTTACATTCAAGTACAGGCATTATTTAACTTCCTTATTATCAATAGGTACAATTTCTAATGTATAACCAAGTGGTGCAAGTAATTTTAACATTGTATCTATTCCAGGTGAAATTCTTTTACTTTCTAATCTAGCAAGTGATGGTTGAGACATTTCTACTAATTCGCTTAATCTTTTTTGACTCATCTTCTTATCACTACGAATTTTTACTAATTCACTGATTAATTCATACTCCTTATCTAATAAATATTGTTCGTTTTGAATATACTCTAAAACATTTTCTTTTTCCATATTATCTCCTCCATTAAAATACAACTATTACAATATCATAAGTGTTATAATAAGTCAAGACTAAAATTAATATTTTAAGAAAAAAATAAGTATAAACATACTTACTCAATTATTTCTTGTTCTAGGATTAAACTAATTCCATATTTTTCTAATACTTTTTCTCTAGCAATATCTATTAATTTAATTATATCTCTACCAGTTGGATTACCAACATTAATTATAAAATTAGCGTGTTTCTTACTTATTTCTGCCCCATTAATATTCTTACCCTTTAAACCACATTTTTCAATTAATTCCCCAGCGTGCATACCTTCTGGATTTCTAAATACTGAACCTGCCGAAGGATAATCCAAAGGTTGTGTTTTCATTCTTTTTTCACGACGATGACGAATTAATTCTAAACTATCTTCTTTATTACCATATTCTAATTCTAATACTCCAGATAAGCAAATATATTCTTTATTTTTCTTTAAGAATGAATCACGATATGAAAAATCTAAATCTTCATTTTTTAAAGTTATAACATTTAAATTCTTATCTAATACCGTTACTTCACGTACTACCATAGACATATCTTTATTATAAGCTCCAGCATTCATTGCAATTGATGCTCCCACTAAACCTGGAATACCAGTAGCAAATTCTAACCCTACTAAATTATATTCTAAAATATCTCTAGAAAGTTTAGCAAGTGAATAGCCACAAGAAACAGTAACTAAGTTATCTTTTACTTCCATACTAGACATCTTATCTAACTTAATAATAACTCCATCATAATAAGAATTAGCAAATATAACATTAGACCCATTTCCTAAAACTAGATACTTAATATTATTATCTTTTAAATATTTAAGTAACTCTATTAATTCGTAAGTATCTTTAACAAATACTAAATATTTACAAATAACATCTAGTTTATAAGTATTATATTTTTTAATATTACATTCTTTGTAACATTCATAATTATTTAATATATCCATTTTTATCATCCTTAATTATTTCCTTTAAAACACTATATATACGACCTGAACTATCCTTAATACCTAAACTAGATAAATTATCTTTAATTAATTTATATTCCTTCTTATTATCAAGTACATTATCAATCATACTAATTAGTTTATCCATATCTAAATTTTCTTCTTTCAAAATTAATGCTGCCTTTTTATCTACCAAATCCATTGCATTTTTATATTGATGATTATTTGTTACATATGGACTAGGAATAAATATTGTAGGTAAATCTAATACCATTATTTCAGACATAGTGGAAGCACCTGCTCGTGATATCATTAAATCAGTTATTTTCATAACACTAGGTAATTCATAAATAAATGGTAATATTTTTACATTCTTAATTTTCTTTTTATTTTTAATTTTTTCATAATAAGAGTTTCCTGTTACAAATAAAACTTCATAATTTTTATCACTAAATTTTTCTAAAGAATTATATATTTTGTCATTAACTGTTTTACTACCTAAACTTCCCATTACTATTAATACTAATTTCTTATCTTTTGATAAACCATAATCTTTCTTGTTTGCTGGTTTAATTTTAAGGGCTTTTTCACTACAAGGATTACCTGTTAATACTGCCTTATTTTTAGGAAAACAATTAATTGTAGACTCAAAACTTACACCAATTTTATCTACATAATGAGATAAATATTTGTTAGCAAGTCCTACAACACTATTTTGTTCGTGAATAAAAGTCTTAATTTTAAGTTTATGACTTGCCCAAATAACTGGTGCAGTAACATAACCACCACAACCAATTACAATATCAGGATTAAATTCTTTAATTATTTTTTTACACTTTTTTCTAGCATTCAAAAAATTAGATAAAGTTTTAAAATTATCTAGTGATAAACTTCTTTTAAATCCTGTTACGTGTAAAGGAACATAATTAATATTAAATGATGGTATTAAATCCTTTTCCATTCTATTATCTGTTCCAATATATAAAAACTCACTATCTGGTTCTTCTTCTTTAATTTTATTAATAATTGCTAATGCTGGATAAATATGTCCTCCAGTACCTCCCGCTGAAATAACTACTCTCATCTAATCACCTTTTCACAAACTAATTATATCAAAAAAAACAAAAAAAGTATATACATTAAAGTATATACAATAATAAATTAAACTATTACTAGACTAATTTTATAAGAATAAAACAAGTTAAAATAATTAAAACAGTAACAAATACTAAAGAAATAATTAATTCTTTTTTCTTATTTTTCTTTTTTACTTTTTTCTTTTTGTTATTATTTAATAACTTATCATTTTCTTTCTTATATCTTTTGTCATCTATATATTTACAATAAGGACATTGAATATCATTTTTATTAATTCTTTCTCCACAATTGGGACAATTTTTTAGTTTAACTTCTTCCATAACATTACCTCTAATATAATTTTATCACAAAAAAATAAAAAAAGCATAAAATTATTATGCCTTTTTAGAAACTTTATTTTCCCCTTTATAAAAACCACACTTATCACATACTCTATGAGGTCTAATCATTTCTCCACAATTAGGACATTTTACTAAACCATTTGCATTAATTTTATAGTGTGTTCTTCTCATATCTCTTCTTGTTTTACTAACTTTTCTAAATGGAACTGCCATTATTCTTCACTCCCTTCTTTGTCTAATAATTTAGATAAATCACTAAGTGGATAATTATGTCTGTTATTTAATTCATCTTCAGTCATAAATCTCCATCCATCACCTTTTAGTGTTATATTATCATTTTTAGAATTATGTACCTTTAATGGAACTTCTACTAAAATATTTTGCCATAAATAATCTAGAATATCAATACTATTTCTTTCTATATTACCTACTTCACTTAATTCTTCTTCTATTTCTGTTTTAAATTCATAAGAAGTATCTTCTAAAGTTACATTATCTGGTAAAATCATAATTCCTGATAATATTCCAGTTAATACTAAATTATTATCAAAATCTTTAGTTATTTTACCAACAAACTTTGTATTATCTAGTCTTTTTATATCACTACCTGCAAGTAAATCATTACTAATATTAACATCCAAATCAATATTTACTGAATCTGATAAATTAGTAACTAACTTGGTTAAATCTATTTTCATTTTATCACCTGCTATCATTATATAATTATTTATTTCTTCTTAGACAATACGCTTTTAAAACATTTTTTCCAATTTCTGCAACAGTCATTTGACCTACTCCACCAGGAACTGGGGTAATATTACAAATATCTTTTACTGAATCAAAACAAACATCTCCATATAATTTACCATCTACTCTATTAATACCAACATCAATAACAGTTGAACCTTCTTTTATCATATCTCTAGTAATAAAATCTTTTTTTCCAACTGCTACAACTAAAATATCAGCATTTTTAGTATAAAATTTTAAGTTTTTAGTTTTAGAATGACACATTGTAACTGTAGCATTTTCATTTAAAAATAGATTAGATAAAGGTTTACCTACTAAACTACTTCTTCCTACAATAACAACATTTTTTGATTCAATAGTAATATTATAATATTTTAATAAATCTATAATACCAAGTGGCGTACACGAAACCAAAGAATTGTCATTATGAATTAATCTACCTGCATTTATATCAGTTAATCCATCAACATCTTTATCGGCATTAATAGTATTTATTACCTTATTAACATCAATATGATTTGGAAGTGGCATTTGTACTATAATACCATCAACTGAATTATCATTATTGTATTTATTAACAATATTTATTAATTCTGAAGTATTAATATTATCTTCTAATTTTTCGTGTATAAAATTAATTCCTACTCTTTTAGACATCTTTTCTTTATTAGAAACATAAACTGCTGAAGCAGGATCATTTCCTACACCAATAACTACTAAAGTAGGTTTAACATCTAATAAAGATATTTCTTTTTCTAATTCTAAAAGAATATTTTCTTTTAAACTTCTACCTTCTAAAATCATATAACTCACTCACATTAATAAGAATCAACGTTAATCTTAACTTTCTTATTATCAATTAAATAAGAACTTGCTTGAACTATAGTTCTAATAGCATTAATAACGTGACCATTTTTACCAATTACTTTTCCTAAATCATCTTTAGAAATCATAATTTCAATTTGAATAGTATCTTCTTCATCAGTTTCAAATTCTTTAACAGTAACTGATTCTGAATCACTAACTATCTTTTTAACGATAGATTCTGTAAGTAACACTAATTTATTCATAACTACTTACCTTGTTTTTGTTCGTGATACTTTTTCATTATTCCTGCTTTATTTAATACATTTTTAACTGTATCTGTAGGAATAGCACCATTATTTAACCATTTGAATGTTAATTCTTCATCAACCTTTATTTCTGCTGGGTTAGTAAGTGGATTATAAGTACCAATTGCTTCAATAAATTTTCCATCTCTTGGACTTCTAGAATCTGCTACTACTATACGATAGAAAGGTGCTTTCTTCTTTCCCATTCTTTTTAATCTCATTTTTACTGCCATTATTATCCCTCCTTCTGACTAACTAATGATACCACATAAGTAACTATCTGTCAACCTTTTTATGTTACATTTATATATTATTTTCTTTATTAGTAATTATTCTTACTAATACTAAAAAAGCAGATAAATTATCTACTTCTTAAAACTATTTATTATCTACTAAATTTTTCTTTATTTCATTAATTTCTTCGATAGTCTTACCACTAACTTCTGAAATAAGTTTTATATCCATATTTTTGTTTAACATATTAACAATCATATCATTTGTACCTTTTTCAACGCCATCAAAGTACATACCATTAATTATACATTGTTTTTCATATTCATCTAAACGCATTCTTTCTTCTCTTGTAAATAAAACTTCATTATCATTCATCTTAATCACACTTTCTATAAAACTATTTCGTTCTTTTTTGGTTAGAACCTGTCCTAACAATTCATAAAGTTCAACATAGTTTCTACTTGTTAATATCGTTAACCAAATAGCACTATAACTTTTATCAATTCCATTATAATATAACTCACGGTAAGTTTCAAGTGAATAAGCAAAAATTATGAAATCATTTGTCAATTTCTTGCACGATTTCTTACCCAAAAGAACAAATTCATCATTATATTCATTATCATCATTTATAGCATTCAGATTTATTTGTATCATATACTCATTAGATTTTTTGGTACTAATTGGAACTCTATAATAAATAGTTTTCATTTTATATGCATAAACTAAATTTCTTTCCTTTACATACTTGTAATAATTACGATTTACTTCGATATCTATATAATAAAAATTATTAAGTACAAATGTTATATCAACTATACTTCTTTTTTCTTCATTATTACTTATAGGTAATTCAGTATTTAATATTCTTATTTCACTATTATAAGCATCTATATCTAATCTTGCTAACTCTATAGTAAATTTTTTTAATACTATTTCATTTTCATAAAAGATACACTTAAATACCCTATCATAAGTAAGTGATGTAAAGAATTTTTCTTTTCTTTTTACCATCTTATCTAATTCATACATATCTTTTTTAGTTAGTAGTTTTATACTTTCTAAATCAATATTCATTCTTATACCTCCTAATATAATTATTATAGATAACTTTCTAAATTACTTTTAAAATCTTAAAAAAATTAGTTTTGATTAAAATATTACCAAAGTTGGTAATTTATTTACCAATAAAAAAAGAACTAAAAAGTTCTTAAATTAAATCCGAGTTTTTTATTATAAATATATTTTTATCTTTATAAAAAGCATAAAAGACATCATTAATATTAATATTCTTTCTTTCTAATAAATTAAGAGCCCATTTACTATCTTTATGTAAATGTCTTAATGTTTCTTCTTGTATTTTACTGTCTAAAATAAGTGGTAAAGGTAAATAATTTTCTTGTTTTTCATAAGGAAATACTGATAGTGTTCCATTACTTTCTAAAATTGCATATTCTATTTCTTCGATTGATTTATATCCTTTTTCTCTTAATTGACTAAGTAAATCATCTAAATTATATTTTTGTTTTGTCATTTCTTTAAAATTTACTTTACCTTTATTTATAATTAATGAAGGATTACCATCTATTAATACTCTGAATTTAGGCTTTTTTAGTGAAAAATAAGCAAGTGTCATTTGTAATAAAGTTAATGTTAGTATTGGAACAATACTATAAAATAAACTTAATTTTAAATCTTCGATAGTTATAATAGCAAGTTCTGCAATTAATATTGATACTATTAAATCTATTATACCTAACTGTCCTACTTCTCTTTTACCCATTAATCTATATATCATTAATATAAAGAAATAAAAGAATAACGTTCTAATAAATATATTTAAGTATTCCATTTTTATCACCATTATATAATGATATAAAATTTATTTTTTTATTCAGAATTATTTATATTTTTTTTCATATATTTTACTAGGTGATTTTATGTTAATTAATTATTTAAAAAATATAGGTTATGTTGTACTTAGTATTTTAGTTAGTATTTTTATTATTACTATATTAAATTATTTTAAGATATTAACTGGTAATAGTGTTAAAATATTTGAGTTAATTATATTATTTATTTCCTTATTTATTCTAGGTTTATTAACTGGTAGAAAGGCAAATAAAAAGGGGTATCTCGAAGGCATTAAAATAGGTAGTATTATGGTAGTAATAATATTATTATTAAATTTAATTGTCTTTAAAAATAAATTTACTTTATTAAATATTTTATATTATCCATTATTAATACTTACTAGTATGATAGGTAGTATGGTAGGAATAAGTAAAAGAAATATCTAGTAATTATTAACTGCTTTATGTAAGGCATTATTTAATGAACTAGATATTAAATCACTTAATTTATCTATAATAAAGTCTATTTCTTTAGGTGTTACTATTAAATTATAATTAATGGATTCCAAAACTTCATTAATTAAAGTTTTTTTCTCAGTATCTGACAAATTACCTATAATACCTCCGAGATATTCTTTTTCTGAATTAGTTAGATTACTTGATTTTATTCTTTCTAAATAATTATCAAATCTTTTTACAACAAATTTACTTTCTTCATAATTATTTTTTAAATAAGATATATGTTTAAATAAATAATTTATAGTATCATTAACAATTGTGGAAGCATCTACTACAGTTGGTACACCAATAGCAATAACAGGAATATTTAATCTGTTCTTACTTATTTCTTTTCTATGATTTCCTACTCCACTACCAGGATGAATTCCTGTATCAGTTAACTGAATGGTTTTATTTACTCTATCTATCGAAGAAGCACATAATGCATCAATAACAATTAAGAAAGATGGTTTTATTTCTTTAGTAATACTACTTATTATATCCATTGTTTCAATTCCCGTTGTTCCCATAACTCCAGGACTAAAAGCACTAATATTTCTCATACCTTCTTTTACATTAACGTTAAGTAAAAACAAATGTCTTGTTATTAAAATATTATCTACTACTTTAGGACCTAATGAGTCGGCAGTAGATTTACTATTACCAAGACCAATTATCATTCCTTCATCTTCATCAGTAATATTATTTAATTTTAAGATATTTTTAATTTCTTTTTCTAAAATGCTACCAACTTTTTCTCTATCTTCATAATTAGTTATATCAGTAAACTCAATAGTTATATAATTACCTTCTTGTTTATTAATTATTTGTTTATTATTTTCATCTATTTTTATTCTACTAATCTTAATATCATCTATTTTTTCTTCTTTAATATATTCATTATTGGGAATAGATTCTACTATTAAATCTGTCCTAATATTAATGTTTTTTAGATTAATTCTATTCATTTTATCACCTTTATTAATATTTTTTACAAAAATAGCAAAAATTATTTGCCTTTTTCTTATTTTTTTGGTAGAATTATATGTAGTTCTCGAAAGGAGTTGAAAGAAATGGCAAACGTTAAAAATGCAGTTAAGAAAATTAAACAAATCAATAAGACTACATTACTTCATCAACAATTAAAATCTACTGTAAAAAATTCTATTAAAAATACTGATAAAGCAGTAGTAGCTGGTAACAAAGAAGAAGCAGAAAGACAATTAAAGTTAGCAATCAAAAGTTTAGATAACGCTAAGTCTAAAGGTTTAGTTCACAGAAATAAAGTTGATAGAGAAAAATCAAGATTAACTAAAAAAGTAAATACAATGGAAGTAAAATAGTTACTTCTTTTTTCTTTTTTCTGTTTACTTCTATTTTTTTCTTTGCTATAATTAATTTGTAAAGGGAGCGTGTGATATGAGATATGTGTATTTATGTTTAGGAATTCTTTCAATATTTATAATAACTATTTTTACTTTTAAGGAAGATACTGTATATTATTATTATGCTAAATATAATGTTAAAAAAGAAGCAAAAGTTAAAGAAAATAAATATTTTTATGAAGATAATTTTTACTATGTAGATAATTATAAAGATTTAGAAATACATAATAAAAAAGAATTATATGATGCTGTATATTACATCGTTAATTCTGGTACTATCCATACTAAAAGATATTTTGATATAGATTATAAAGATTTTGAAAAAGATTATAATGAATTATTTTTAAATGAAGAAAAATTAAATATTATTAATAATTTCGTTCATCCATATAACTCATTTATTTCTATCGAAGCAAATTTAAAGGGATATGTTATGGAAATTAAAGTTAATCATAATAAAACTTATAATGAAGATAATATTAAAACAATTGATAATAAAGTAGATAGTTTAATTAAAGAATTAGTTAAAGATAAAATGAATGAGGAAGAAAAAATTAAAGTAATACACGATTATATTGTAGAAAATACTACTTATGATGAAGACTTTTGTGTTTTAGATAATCAAAAAGAATGTACTACTACTTCGAAATATGCTTCAGATAATGCATATGGAGTATTAAAAGATCATTATGGTATTTGTTCTGGTTATACTGATTTAATAGCAATATTTTTAAATAAACTTAATATTGTCAATTACAGAATAACTAATGATACTCATACTTGGAATGCAGTAAATATTAATAATAATTGGTATCATTTAGATGCAACTTGGGATGACCCTATCGGAGAACAAGATACATTATCAGATACATATTTCTTAATAACTACTAAAGAAGACTCCCAACTTGAAGAAAGTCATACTTTTAATAAAGAAATATTTGTAGAATTAAATTAACAACTTAAGTTGTTTTTTTATTTATGTTTTTCATATACTTAACTAGGTGAAAAATATGAAAAGTAAATTTATTAAATCTACTATTATACTAATGATTGGAGGACTAATAACTAAATTACTAGGAATGGTAATTAAAATTGTTTTAACAAGGTCTGTTACTACCGAAGGAATTGGATTATATATGTTAGTCTTACCTACTTTTAATTTATTTATTAATCTTTGTACTTTTGGTCTTAATCCAGCGATAACAAAATTAATTAGTGAAAGAAAAAGAAATAGTAAAAAAATAATATTATCAATTATACCGATAATACTTTTATATAATATCATTTTAATTTTTATTTTATATTTAATTGCTCCAATACTAAGTAAATATTTACTTCAAAATAATGAAACTTATTATCCATTAGTAGCAATTGGACTAACTCTACCATTTATTTGTATTTCTAGTATTATTAAAGGATATTATTTTGGTAAAGAAAGAATGTTTCCTCATACTCTATCTAATATCATAGAGCAATTAGCAAGATTAACATTAACTTATTTTTATATTCCTAACCTACTTGATTATGGTCTTAATGTTGCTATAACTGGAGTTGTATTAATTAATATAATAAGTGAATTTATTAGTATTATAATATTGTTATTATTTTTACCTAAAAATGAATTAGTATCTAGAGATGATTTTAAATTAGATAAGGAAATATTCAAAGATATATTAAATATTTCTATTCCTAGCACTGGTAGTAGATTAATTGGTAGTTTAGTTTATTTCTTTGAACCAATAATTTTAACTTTTTGTTTAAAATATGCTGGATACTCTAATAATTATATAACTGTAGAATATGGAGTAATTAATGGTTATGTTTATCCATTACTTTTAATGCCTTCTTTTTTTACATTAGCAATATCTAATGCTCTACTTCCTGTAATATCAAATAGTTATTCTAATCATAGACTAAACTATGCTAGTCAAAAACTAAAACAAGCAATTTTCTTTTCTTTACTTGTTGGCATTCCTTGTACTTTATTATTTATGTTTATTCCTGATGTTCCATTAAAATTAGTTTATAATACTAGACAAGGATTAAACTATATTCCTATTATTGCTCCCTTTTTCTTACTTTATTATATTCAAGCACCACTTACTAGTACAATGCAAGCAATAGGTAGAGCAAAGGAAGCAATGTATGGTACTATGGTTGGAGGATTAATTAAAACTATTTTATTAGTTATACTTAGTTTACTTAAAATAGGTTTATGGAGTTTAATAATAGCAAGCCTAGCAAATATATTCTATATAACAATTCAACACTATTACTATGTAAAAAAATATCTAAAAAAAACTACTATTAGTAATTAATAGTAATTTTTAGTATAATAATTTCTATATTGTAAGAAACAAGATAGTAATTATTTTTCCTTTATTAATACTTCTAATTATTAGTGCCATTTATTAGATTACCTAGTTCATTTATTTCTTCATCATTTCTAGAATTATCACATCCTGTTAAACATAAACAACCAATAAGTAATAATAAACATAATATTTTTTTCATTTTTATCACACCTTTATTTAAGTAATAATTTTAATGCTTCCTTAACTTGTTCTTCGATAGTTAAATTAGAATTAACATTAGGAATAACTTTCTTAATATCTGGTCTTTTGTATCCTAAACTAATTAATACTTCGACTAGTTCAGTATTTACTTCCATTTGAGTATTTGGACTAGTAGTAAGTTTACCTTTTAAATCAAGAATAATTTGTCTAGCAACTTTATCTCCAATTTTAGGAAATTTCTTTAAATACAATATATTTTCTCTATCTATTGCATCAACTATACCATTAATTGAACCAGTGGCAAGTATAGGAAGTGCCATTTTACATCCAAGACCCTTAACTGAAATTAATTTTAAGAATAATTCTTTTTCTTCTTTTTCTTTAAATCCATATAATAAGTGTTCGTCTTCTTTTATTTGAGTATATAGATATACTTTGTATTCAATATTTAATTGATAAGAATATGGATTTGCTACATAAATTAAATATCCAACATTATTTGTTTCTAGAATTATATAACTACTTTCTATTTCTGTTACAATTCCTTTAATATAACCATACATTATTTTAATTCCCTAACATCTTTAGTTTTTAAATTAGAAAGTATTTCATCATCTAAAACTTGTTGTTTACCCTTTCTTACACTATCAAGTGCTTGTTTAATAACAATATCCATAAGTGCTCTGTAATCAATATTTTTTTCAGGCCATAAATGATGTGAAAAATAAGCAGGAATAGTATTTACTTCATCAACAAATATTTTTTTTCTTTTAGTATCATATAAGAAATCTACTCTTAAACATCCTTTAGCACAAAGTAATCTGAATGTTTCTTTTGAATAATCAGATATTTCTTTTTCTAAATTACTAGATATTTCAGCAGGATAAATCTTTTTAACTTTAGGATTTTCACTAGTTTCTAATGTATATTTATCATGATAAGTACAAATACCTTCTTCATTAATTACTTCTTCGATGGCACTGGTTTGTATTTTATCATAGCTACCAATTACAGCACAATTATATTCTTTTTTATTTTCAACATACTCTTCGATTAAAAATCTTTCATCATACTTTAAAGAATTCTCAATTGCACTTTCTAATTCTTCTTTTCGATTGATTATTTCAATACCTATACTACTACCTAATCTGGCAGGTTTAATAATAAGTGGATAATCTAATCTATTAATTTTTTTGAATAAATTATCTTTGTCTTTAAGAAAATCAGTATCATAAAACCAAATGTAATCAGTAACAGGTATATTATTGTGTTCTAATAATTGTTTGGTAAATATTTTATCTTGTCCTATTGCTGAAGCATACACATCAGATCCAACGCAAGGAATACCAAGTGTACTGATATATCCTTGAATAGTACCATCTTCACAACCTTTACCATGAACTATTGGGAAAGCAAGATGGATTTCTGCAACTTCTCTTTTTAGTCCATTAACACTTTGTAATATGAATTTACCTTTATTATTAACTAAATTTACTTTTTTAGCATACCTATCTATTAATCTAAAATCTTTATAACTATCAATATATCTAAGCATACCACCAGTATACCAAACTAAATCTTTAGTTATATATATAGGTATTATTTCATATTTATCCTTATCAATATTATCCATTGCTTGAAGTGCTGTAATAACTGATATTTCGTGTTCGACACTTTTACCTCCAAAAATAACACCAATATTTAATTTCATAATTCCACCTCTATAAATATTATAAGATATATTTATGTTTTTTAAAAGAAAAAAACATTAATTTTACACTTATTAGGCAATTGTTTAAATAAATTGTTATAATTAAAATAAATATGTATATAATAATATTGTAGAATGTATTTAAAATATTAATTGATTAAACATTCTATAATTATTGACTAGTTATAGTTTATTATGCTATAATTATGTCATCAAGAGGTGGTCCCACCGTTAATCGGAGGGGTCACTTCTTTTTATTATTTTTATTAATTTATCATCTCTTTTAATTATCGCTTTATCAAACCAACATACTTTTTTCAATAAATACAGCTTGTTTATTCTCTCTATAACTTCTTTATTTGTTAATAATGATTTTGAAATATCAAATATAAAATTATGTGCTTGTTTCTTGTGGTCTTCTATTGCGTGAAAGAAAACGTTATTACCATTACCATTAATTTCTTTTAAATCCCAATATTCTCTTCTAAATAAATAGTCTGCTGTTTGTATTCCTTCTGGGTTATTTATTCTTGGTAACATACAAATTTCTCCACCAAAAGTATTTTCTAACCATATTGCAACTTCTTTTTCTTTATCAGAGTAATCAAGAACAACATTCTTATTATCTACCCTATACTTAACTTTTTCATATTCAAAGTAATGTCTATTTTTTACTTTATGACTATTTGGTTTAGCGTTATTTATCCATTCTTTTGTTATATCTAAATAATTATTTCCATATAAATTTACTTCTTCATATATTACATAATAATTATCACTAAACAAATAATCATATTTACATAATAAATTACTAATTGCTATGTCCATAAAATCACCTCTTGTTATATTAATTTTAAAAAATTCTGCATAAATATTTGACACAGAACATATAATATATTATAATGTAATTGTAATTACATTTGACTGGTCGTGACCCGTAGGGTTGCGGTCAGTCTTTTTAGTTTCTTTTAAAAATTCCAATTACTGTATTCTTCTTTTTTACAATAACTTTACTAACCCATTTTGTAGACTCAGAACTATATATTTTCTTTAATTGGTTAAACAAATTATCTTTTTCTATTTCACTATTTGTAATATCAAATATAAAGTTTTCTGCTTGACGTTTTTTCTTTTTTATTGAATCTTCTATAACTCTCTTACCTGAACCATTTATCGTTTTTAAATCCCAGTATTCTCTTCTAAATAAATAATCAGCAGTCATAATACCATTTGGTATATTTATTCTTGGTAACATATAAATTTCTCCACCAAAAGTATTTTCTAACCATATTGCAACTTCTTTTTCTTTATC
>OJAW01000826.1_pt1 | contig 19877 bp, 23 predicted proteins | sample 1589151 | NCBI WGS metagenome assembly OJAW01 (sample SAMN03283290) | human gut metagenome | biome: human-associated habitat; material: feces | host: Homo sapiens | place: Peru | collected 2012
TGGGAGAAGAAAAAGAAATATTTATCGATAAAATAGTTGATCTGGCAAAAAAACTGCATATTGATGCAATAAGTTTAAATGAATTAAGATACACAGGAGAAAATCATGGATATCCTGAATATGCAAAAGAACACGTTAAAGGCTTTGACGTTTTTGAAAAATTAAATGTAATTAAATATAAAACGTCTGAAGAGTTAATTACTCAAGGATGTGTAGATGATTTCACATATCGTGGAATCGATTTTAGAATTAAAAGACTTTGTGGTTATAAACTTAAGCCTAAAAAACAAACTTTTATAGTTGTATATTCCAATGGTGAAAAATTAACAGATTGGGTTTCTCAAGAAAAACATGATGAAATGGTCAGAAAACTAAAAAAATAATTAAATTACTATATATTCAAGCCTAGGAAAATATTTTTCTAGGTCTTTTTTTCTAGAACATTTTGTAATATAATGTTGTTAAGAAATGAGGTTAATATGTTAAAGTTAGAAAATGTTAGAAAGACATATGGAAGCCTAGTAGCAGTAGATGACTTATCTTTTACTGTTAAAGATGGAGAAATCTTTGGTCTACTTGGTGAAAATGGTGCAGGTAAAACTACCACATTTAGAATGATAATGGGGTTACTCGAACCAGACAAAGGTAAAATTACTTTAAATGGTAAGAAAATTGATTACAAAGAAACTGATAAAATAGGTTTTGTTACTGAAGAAAGAAGTCTGCTTACCAAACTAACTGTTAAAGAAATGATTGAGTATTATGGTGTTTTAAAAGGTATGGATGAAAAAAATATTGATAAAAAGCTAGATTATTGGTTAGAAAAATTTGAAATAACAGATTATAAATTTAAAAAGATAAAAGAATTGTCTAAAGGAAATCAACAAAAAATTCAGTTTATATCTGCAGTTATAAATGAACCAAAACTACTTATACTAGATGAACCATTCACTGGACTTGACCCAATAAATGTTGGTTTATTAAAAAATGCTGTAAAAGAATTACAAAAAAAGGGATGCTCTATCATATTTTCATCACATCAAATGGAATATATCGAAGACTTCTGTGAACAATTAATTATTTTAGTACATGGTAAAGCTATTTTAAATGGTAGCCTTGATGAAATAAAAGAAAATTATGCCAAGAAAAACATTTTAATAAAGGGAGAAAATATCAAAGTAAGTGATATTTCTAAAATAAAAGGTGTAACAAGTATTGAAGAAAAAGCCAATGAAATAGTTGTTCATATCGAAAATATAGAAGTTGCACCAAAAGTATTTGATAGTATTAAAAATGCAAATATTTCTAAATATGTTGTAGCAGATGCTCCATTAAATGAAATATTTATCCATTATGTCGGAGGTAAAAATGAGTAAGAAATTTTGGTATTTAACCCGTGTTAGTTTAAAGAAAAAGATTGGATCAAAATGGTTTTTAATAACTAATATAATTTTAGCTCTAGCAGTTATAGGTATCATTAATATAAATTCTATAATTAAGTTTTTCGGGGGAGACTTTTCTGATAACTTAACAGTTTATGTTATTGATAACTCCAATACATATAATTATTTTGAAGCAACATTAGATGCTTTAGATGAAGATAACTTAATAACTATAGAACAAACATCTAAAACAAAAGATGAATTAACAAAAGATTTAGAAAATTCTGAAATAGTAGTTATTTTAAATGAAAATGAAAGAGAATTTCTAACTAGTGAAATAATTAGTAATGAAACAATAGATAATGGCATATATCAAGAAATAACTAGTGCCATAAACGCATCAAAATCTACTTTAGGTATGATTAAATCTAATGTAAATCCTGAAATACTCGCAAATATTTCTGCACCAGCTAAAGTAGAAAGAACAATCCTTAGTGATAATGCTAGTATTGATGAAAATATGAATATTGTTATGACTAGTGTATTTCCAACTATAATATTACCATTCTTTATGCTAGTAGTATTCCTAGTTCAAATGGTCGGGGGAGAAATCTGTGAAGAAAAAACAACTAGAAGTATGGAAATTATAATATCAAATGTTAGTCCTAAAATGCATTTATTTTCTAAAGTTTTAGCAAGTAATATATTTGTTATTACTCAAGGGCTACTACTAATAGTTTTTGCAGGCATTGGCTTACTTATAAATAAATTAGTAACAGGAACATCTCCATTAAGTCTTATAAGTTCTATTGCAGGTAACATAGATTTATCAATTCTAACTGATAAATTATTAATCCTTATACCAACAACTTTAATCTTAATGCTTTTATCATTCTTTGCTTATTCTGTATTATCTGGAATACTTGCATCAATGACAGTAAATATTGAAGACTTTAATCAATTACAATCACCAGTAATGCTTATCTCAGTTGTAGGTTATTACTTATCAATCACTGCATCAATGTTTAGTGGTTCAACTTTTATACATGTTTTATCATACATCCCATTCTTATCAGCATTTTTAACACCAACATTATATATAATCGGAGAAATATCAGTATTTGAAATATTTATATCAATAATTATAATGGTTTTATTTATCTACATTCTTCTTAAAAAAGGCTTAAAAGTATATAAGAATGGTATCTTAAACTATTCAACTGATAAGGTATGGAATAGAGTATTTAAATCAATGAAAAACTAAGGGCTGAAAAGTCCTTTTTTATTTGGGGTTTAAAAAACTTGACAACAGAAAATAATTTGATAATATATTATGTATGGAGGTTTACAATGAATGAATATTTGAGTCAAATTAGCGATAATTATGGAATAGTTAGTGATGAAAATGGTGAAATTAAAGTTGTTACAAAAAGTGAAAACAATTGCGAATTTCAAGATATTTTATTAAAAGAAAATGAGTTAGAAAATTTAAATCAAGAATTAATAGCTGCTAAAGAAAAATTAATTGATAATAAAGAAAGGACAATAAATGGTGAACTTTGTAATCTTGTAATTATTGTTGGTTTAATTATGCTAGCTATAGCAATATTTCCTGTTGTATCAACACAATTATTGATTTATTTGTTGACAGGATTTTATGCAGTTTTTAAAGCAATAACTACTGTAATATGTGGTACCAGAATTGGCAGATATAAGGAAAATAAGAAATTAAATTCAAGTATAAAATCTTTAGAAGAAGATAGATTGCAATTAATATATAAATTAGTAAATTTAAAAGAAAAAGCAAAATATAAAGTTGAATCAGATACAAAGAATTATTGTGTTGAGTCTAGTTTTACCAAAAATACTAGTGAAGTTTTAAATGTAGATTTAGGCAAAGTAAAAGTGATGAAATTAACAAGAAAACACCCAAGAAGCTAGAATGTTTAAAAAAAGATTATACAATGAAAAGTTAGCTAAGAACTTTTTAGAAGATTAATTTAAAGTTTAGATAATGAAAAAATCTAAACTTTTTTTCTTAAAATTAAGTAAAATCGAGATTAAAGTTGATTTTTTTGTTGATTTCCTGTTATAATGGTCTAGGAAGTGATAAGGAATATGGCAAATTATGATGAGTCATCGATTAAAATTCTTGAAGGTCTAGAAGCAGTTCGAAAAAGACCAGGGATGTATATTGGATCAACTGATAAAAGAGGTATGCATCATTTAGTCTGGGAAATTGTAGATAATGCAATAGATGAAGTAATAAATGGATATGGTAATTATATTAAAGTAATTATAAATAAAGATAAAAGTATAACAGTAGCGGACAATGGGCGTGGAGTTCCAATTGGAATGCATGCATCTGGAAAAAGTACACCAGAAGTTATTTATACAATTTTACATGCTGGTGGAAAATTTAGTGAATCCGGTTATAAAGTTTCCGGAGGTCTTCATGGTGTAGGTGCTAGTGTAGTTAATGCCTTATCAAAAGAAATGCAAGTAGTTATTTATCGTGATGGCCTTATTTCTTCAATTGAATTTGAAAATGGGGGACATGTTAAAACTCCACTTCATACTGTTGGAAAAAGTAATAAAACTGGAACAATAGTAAAGTTTTTACCAGATGATACAATATTTAAAAATTGTAATTTTTCATATACAACAATTTGTGAAAGAATGCAAGAGTCAGCCTTTTTACTAAGTGGCCTTACAATCGAAGTTATCGATGAAGAAGATGGACATCAAGCAAAATTTCATTATGAAAATGGCTTAACTAGTTTTATTGAATACATGAATGAAGGTAAAAATACTTTACATAAAGTAATTAATTTCGGTAATACAAAAAGTAAAATTGAAGTTGATGTAGCAATGCAATATACAGATACATATAATGAAAATATTTTATCATTTGTAAATAATGTTAAAACTTCTGATGGAGGAACTCATGAGGTAGGTTTTAAAACTGGTATTACGAAAGCATTTAATGATTATGCTAAAAACAATAATGTCTTTAAAGCTAAAGATGGCACCCTTGATGGTTCAGATGTTCGCGAAGGCTTATCAGCAGTTATAAGTCTTAAGATACCAGAAGAATTATTACAATTCGAAGGACAAACTAAAGGAAAATTAGGCACACCAGAAGCAAGAAGCGTAACAGAAAGTATAACTTATGAATCTTTAAAATTCTTTCTAGAAGAAAATAAAGAAGTTGCATCAACTATTCTAGAAAAAGCTATGAAAAGTAAAGTAGCACGAGAAGCTGCTAGAAAAGCTAGAGAAGATGCTAGAAATGGTAAAAATAAAAGTAAAATTGAAAAGAATTTATCAATGAAACTTGCACCAGCTCAAAGTAAAAATCCAAAGATTAATGAGTTATTTATCGTCGAAGGAGATTCTGCCGGTGGTTCTGCTAAAGGTGGAAGAGATAGAAAATTCCAAGCAATATTACCTCTTCGTGGTAAAGTTATAAATAGTGAAAAGGCATCTTTAGATGAACTTATTAAAAATGAAGAAATAAATACATTAATTCATACAATCGGTGCAGGTATTGGTCAAGAATTTGATGCAACTGAATCAAACTATGATAAAGTAATAATCATGACCGATGCCGATGTTGATGGAGCACACATTCAAATACTTTTACTTACATTCTTTTATAGATACATGCGTGGTTTAATTGAAACAGGTAAACTTTATATTGCCATGCCACCACTTTATAAACTTGATTATGGTAAAAAAAGGTTTTATGCTTATACCGACGATGAACTTGAAGAAATAAAAAGAGAAAATACTGGAAAATATAGTATTCAAAGATACAAAGGTCTTGGGGAAATGAATCCAGACCAACTTTGGGAAACAACAATGGAACCTGATACTCGTAGCTTAATCAGAGTAAAAATAACTGATGCAGCTCTAGCTGAAAAACGTGTTCAAGTTTTAATGGGGGACAAAGTAGAACCTCGTAAAGAATGGATAAATGAAAATGTTGAATTTACATTAGAAGACAACTATAGAAAGGAGTAAAAAATGGATATTATTAAAAGAATTGAAGACTATTCTCTTGAAGAAATAATGTCTTTAAGATTTGCAGCCTATGCTAAAGAAATCATTCAAGATAGAGCAATACCAGATGTTCGTGATGGACTAAAACCAGTTCAAAGAAGAATTTTATATGCAATGTATAAAGCTGGAAACACATCAGATAAAGGTTATATTAAATGTGCCGCAACTGTTGGTGATGTACTAGGTAAATTCCATCCCCATGGTGACTCATCTGTATATGATGCCATGGTTCGTATGAGTCAGTGGTGGAAACAAAGTGCAATTTTAGTTGACATACATGGTAATAATGGTTCAATGGATGGCGACCCACCTGCAGCATATCGTTATACTGAAGCAAGACTATCTAAAATAAGTAATGAACTATTAAAAGACTTAGATAAAAATACTGTTGCTTGGGCACCAAACTTTGATGATAGATTCTTAGAACCAACTGTATTACCTGCTAAATTTCCAAACCTTTTAGTAAATGGAACAAATGGTATTTCAGCTGGATACGCAACAAATATACCACCACATAACCTTGGTGAAATAATTGATGCTACCATTAAAAGAATTGATTCACCAAATTGTTATCTAGATACAATACTTGAAATAGTAAAAGGACCAGATTTTCCAACCGGAGGTATAGCTTTTGGTAAAGAAGGTATAATAGAGGCTTTTAAAACCGGTCGTGGTAAAGTAATAGTGCAAGCAAAATATGAATTTGTTAAAGAAAAAGGTAAAGAACAAATAATTATTACAGAAATACCTTTTGAAGTTAATAAACAAGCAACTGTTGCAAAAATTGAATCTTTAAGAATCGATAAAAAAATCGAAGGTATCTCTGAAGTTCGTGATGAAACTGATCGAAGTGGTATAAGAATAGCAATCGATTTAAAAGCAAATGCTAATAAAGAAGTTATAATGAAATACTTACTTAAAAATACTGATTTACAAATTTCATATAACTATAACTCTGTTGCAATTGTAAATAGAACTCCGAAGACTCTAGGAATACTAGAAATAATTGATGCATACATTGCTCATCAAAAAGAGGTTATAACAAAAAGAACTGAGTTTGACCTAGCATACTACACTAAAAATTATAATATAGCAACAGGTCTAATCAAAGCAATATCAATCCTTGATGAAGTAATTGCACTAATACGTGCTAGTAAAAATAAAAGTGATGCTAAAATTAACTTAGTTAATAAATATGGATTCACTGAAGAACAAGCCGAAGCAATTGTTACATTACAACTTTATAAATTAACAAATACTGATATCGTAGTATTAAAAGAAGAATGTGAAAAATTAAAGAATCTAATCGAAGAATGTAATGAAATATTACATGATGAAAATAAGTTAAAAAATCTAATGAAATCAGAACTAAGAGAAGTTAAAAAGAACTATGCAGTTCCAAGAAAAACTGAAATACGTGATGAAATTGTTGATATAAAACTAGATGCAAAAGAAATGATACCTGATGAAAAATGTGTAATAGTTGTAACTAATGATGGTTATGTAAAACGTGTAAGTCAAAAAAGTTTTTCTTCATCTACTGAAGAAACAACCCTTAAACCCGGAGACTATGTTACCAATAAATTCATGGCATCAACAAGGGATTCATTACTATTATTTACAAACCTTGGTAATTACTTATATGTTCCAATTCATATACTACCTGAAGTAAAATACAAAGACTTAGGTAAACACATAAGTAACACTATAATGATTAAAGAACAAGAAAGAATTGTTGCAAGCCTAATTTTAAAAGATAAATCTAAAACCTTAACATTATTTACAAAAAATGGTTTAACAAAACAAGTTTTACTTAAAGACTTCGAAGTAACTAGATATTCAAAACCAATGATGGCAATAAAACTAAAAGATGATGATGAATTAATAAATGCAGATACATCTAGTGATGAAGTATTATTTGTAACTAATAATGGTTTATACTTAAGATTTAACACAAATGAAATTCCTGTAGTAGGTACTAAAGCTAGCGGAGTAAAAGGCATAAACTTAAAAGATGATTATGTTATTTATGCATCTCCCTTAAAAAGAGAAGAATATTTAAATATTTATACTAACTATAAAACAATAAAAAGGGTAAAAGTAAATGAACTTGTAAGTATATCCCGTGCTAAAAAAGGTAATATGTTATTTAAAAAAGCAAAAACTAAGGATTATAAAATAAATTTTGCATATTTAACAGTTACAAAAGATACAAATATATATCGCACAGATAATGAAATTCATGAATTAAAAACAAGTGAAATACCAATCATGGATTTAGCATCAACTGGAAGTAGTGTAAAATATAATTATGATTTATTTGCTCTAAAAAAAGAATTAATTGACTTAACTAAAGTAGAAAAAAATGATGATAAAGAAGATGTACAAGTAGTAGATGAAGAAGTAAAACCAACTAAAAAAGAGGAACAATTATCTTTTGCATCATTTATTGATGACTTCAAGATATAGAGAACTAGTTTCTCTTTTTTTGTATATTAAATAAAAATTTACATAATATGTATTAGGTGACCATTATGAAAAAAGATGATTTTAAAAATTTTGTTAGAACTAAACCAGAACTTATTAAATATGTTAAAAATGGAGAAATGACTTGGCAAAAGTTTTATGAAATATATGATTTATATGGTACAGATGAAAGCATCTGGAGTAAATATACAACTACTGATAGAACAGTAGATTCTGGTATATCAAAAATAACTGAAATGGTAAAAAACGTTGATGTTGATTCCATTAAAAGCCATATTAATACAGCTCAAAAAGCCATAGATTTTGTAAGTGATTTAACAAAGAAAAATCCAGCACCTGATTTAACTAAAACAATTGGAAGTGGTCCTATTAGTCCAAGACCTTTAAATAAATTTTTCGAGGATTAAATGCGTCTATTTAACATAATAAATTTTAAAGAAAAACAAGACTTATATAACTTACTTAAACTAAATTCATCATACATCAAAGATTTAAATCGTGGCACAATGGATTATAAAGGATTTGATAATATCATGAAAACAAAATACAAAAAAAGAACCACTGATAAAGTAAGTTCTTTAATTGATAATATGGACTTAGTAAGTTCTGTTTTAGATATTTTAAAATAACTATTTATGAACTAAAACTCTAGTACCTTTAGAAACTGTATTAAATATTTCTTTAACTGCAACACCTGGTGTATTAACACAACCATGACTTCCATTTTTTAAATAAATTTCTCCGCCATAATTTTTTCTCCATCCATCAGCATCATGAAGTCCAATACCTCCATCAAAAGGCATCCAGTAATTTACATAACTTCTATAACCTGGACCAGTTAAATAAGTATTAGTTTGTTTATACTTAATAGAAAAATAACCAATTCTTGTATCATGTTTATTATTCATACCAGTTACACAAGGACTTGCTATAACAAGTTCATTATTTTTATATAAATAAACCATTTGATCAGATATATCAACTTCTACGAATAAATCAGGTAATATTTCTATATTTTCTTTACTTATTAAACCTAGAGTACTATCTTCAGTTTGAACATAATAATAATTATTTATTTCATTTATAACTGTAACTTTTTGATATTTTTTTATTGTTTCAATAACTTCATCTTGTTTAATACCTAATATATTACTATCTTTCTTTAGATAACCAAAATTATATTCTTCCATCTGAGGATTAAAATAAAATGGATTACTTTCAATATATTCTTTAACTAACCTAGAAATATTATCAACCATTTCAACAATAGTTTTTTCTTTAGGTTCCTCGCTTTCCATAGTCTTACTACTAACACTTGTAGCACAAGCATTTACTGCAATCGTCGTACTTAATAATGCAGATATTAATTCTTTTTTCATATATATATTTCTCCTTGACTAAATATTCTATATTATTTTTAGTATTTTGTAAAGGTATAAATTTTAATATTGACTAAATAATATAAATGTAGTATGATTAAAACATAGAGAGGTGTCTATTATGGATATGAAACAAATTAAAAATGAACATGGGTTTACCCTTATTGAACTACTTGCAGTTATCGTAGTTCTTGCAATTGTAATGCTAATTGCTGCAACAGCAGTATTACCAAGAATGGCAGAAGCAAGACGTCAAGTGTTTGCAATCGAAGCAAATAATATTATTGAAACTGCTCAAACGTATTTCATGAATAATTCCTTAACTGGAACTAGTGGAAAAGGTCTTCCAAATGATCCAAGTACAGTAAGATGTATTACTATTAAAGAACTAATCGAAGATGGTGTTTTAAAACAAGATAAGACAAAAGCTTCTGGTAAAGTTTTAGTAAAGAAAAAAAGTAAAGATTCTGATGTATACCTTTATGCAATTTGGTATACAAATGGAAAATTAATGGTTACTGGAAAAGGATTAGATGCTCAAAAAGCCTTTAATGCTGATATTCAAGCTTCAGATGTCGAAGATAATGATGCTGGTAATATTTCAGATTGGACTTATGCAACATGTGGAACAAATGAAACTTTTCCAACAGCTGGTTAAAAAAACACTTCCTTCGGGAAGTTTTTCTTTGCAAGTAATTACATATGTGGTAAAATTATAATGGTGGTGATAATATTGAAAAACTTTTTACAGTTTGGTCATTTATTAGTACTAGGTTTAATTATACTACTAGGTTTCATTGCTTTTAAAAATACAGGTATGTTTGATAAATGGTTTGATAAAAGTACAACTGCAGAAATTATTAAAAGTGATATAGATAAAGATCAAGATGGAATAGATGATTATACCGATATATTAGAGGGTGCTAAAAAATTTATAGATACAAAACCAAGATATAAAAGTAAATACTATAGCAAAGGTTATCCAACAGATGAATATAGAGTATGTACAGATTTAATTTGGTATGCCCTAGATAATGCTGGATATGATTTTAAATCATTAATAGATGAAGATATAAAAACAAATAAAGATGCGTATGATAAAGATGTAGGTGACGCTAATATCGACTTTAGAAGGGTTAGAAATATTAAAGTATTCTTGGATAGAAATGTATTGGTTTTACCAAATAATGATGAATTTAATCCCGGGGATATCGTAGTTTATGATAATCATATAGCAATAATTAGTGATATAAAAAATAAAAATAAAGAAAACTACATAATACATCATGATGGAGTACATGCATATTTAGATAATGGTTTATTTAGAAAAGAAATAATTGGTCATTATAGATGGAGGTTAAATAATGGAATCAAATAAAAGAAAAGATAAATTAGTTAAATTATTAATAAATAAAGATTTTAATGTTGAAGATGAAGATGAATTAATTGAAATGCTTTTAGATAGCCCAACAGCAATTGATTCAGATAAAGAAGAAGATGAAAAAAGATCACTTGGAGATAGACTTGCTGATAAAGTAACAGAAGTAGCAGGTTCATGGGGTTTTATCTTTGGTTTTTGTATATTTTTAGTGGTATGGATTGTTATTAACTATGTAATGATTTTAACTATAGATCCATATCCATTTATATTACTTAATTTAATATTATCGTGTATTGCAGCACTACAAGCACCAATTATTATGATGAGTCAAAATAGAGCAGCTAAAAAAGATAGCCTAAGAAGCTTAAATGATTATAAAACAGATTTAAAAAGTGAACTAATTCTAGAAGTTTTACATGAACAAATTAAAGAACTTCAAACAAATCAAAAGAAAATTATCAAGTTACTTGAAGAAAATAGTAACAAAGATAAAAATATATGATATAATGAAGTAGTGATGAATTATGAAAATAAAAAAACAAATAGAATTTAATAATATAATTAGTGATATTTTAAAAAATCAAGAAATAATTGATTTAAGATATGAATTCCATCATGGAATATCTAGATTAGATCATTCATTAAATGTAGCAAAATTAACATTTAATATATGTAAGACATTTAATATAGATACAATTAAAGAAACAACTAGAGCAGCACTTTTACATGATTTTTATCGTAGTTTTGAAGATTCTAGTTTTACGCATCATCCTTTAGTTGCAGCTAAAAATGCTAAAAGAGTATTTAACATAAATAAGATGCAAGAAGATATAATAGCATGTCACATGTTTCCAGCTACACTAAAATTACCAAAATATAAGGAAACATGGATAGTATCCCTATCAGATAAAATAGTGGCTATAAAAGAATGTACTAGATATAAATTACCGCTTCAATTAAGTATATATTCCATGTTTATATTTAACTTTCTAATAATAAGAAGATAACTAAACTCAAGTTATCTTCTTTTTCTTGTCTTTGTTTTTTGGTCAATCCTTGTAGGACTTTTAAAAGCTTCTTCATTTTCTTTGATAAGTTCATAGGCTTTGATTGAAAGAACACTTGCAATTCTTTCAATAGTTTCAAGTGATGGTGAAAACTTAGCTCTTTCTAAATCAGATATATATTTATCAGTTAAACCAACTTTTTCAGCTAGGTCTTCTTGACGTAAGTTATTTGTTATTCTATGGTATTTTAAATTTTGACTAAATATTGTTCTTAAATTTGCCATGTTTTCACCGCCATTTCTATTTATGATTATACTTTTTAAATATAAAAATAAAAACCTAGTAAAACTTTGAGTAAAATTATTGAATCAAATTATTAATTATGTTATTATATTTATAGTAGTCAAAGTAAAACTTTGAATAATAGAAATGGAGTAAATAAAAAATGGAAAATAAGAAAGTAAAAATATCTGCAATTATATCATTAATTGCTATAGTAGTCTTAGTAGCAGGTGCAACATATGCATACTTCCAAGCACAAGCAGGTGAAGGAAAACAAACAGATATTACAATTAAAAGTACAACAGCAGACTTACTTACTTTTGAAGTAGGTGACCCATTAACATTTGAAATAAGTATGGAAAACTTCTCTAAAGGAGCGGGTAATCTATCTGGTGAAACTTTTGTTCAAGCTAATTTACTTGCAAATAATAAGACTAATGTTGCATCAGATAAATATAATGTTTATTTGCTGATTAATTCAAATCAATTTAGATATAGTTTATCCGATAAAAGAGCAGAACTATTATTACAAGTAACTGATCCAACTGGAAATCAATTAACAAGCATTGATGGATTAACATATACTACAGTTACAGATGCCGAAGGTAATAGTCAAAGTGGTTTTAATGTTACAGTTTATAAAGGCCTACTTCAACTAGCAAGTGACTATGAAATAAAAAGTACTTCAAGTGCTGAAGTAGTAACACAAAAATGGATAGTAAAAATAATATTTGTAAATTATGATGCAGATCAAACAAATAATACAAATAAAGCATTACATAGTAAATTATATATTCAACAAGAAACAATGGATTCTCCAGCTTTAGAAGAATTATGCAGTACTGGACAATCTTTTAGTGATTGTATTATAAATAAATCAGAATATGAAACAACTTTATTTCATCATAACGGAACGATTAAAGATACAGATGGAAATGTAATAGATGCAGGTGATGATTCATATAGATATTCAGGACCTAGCTCAAAATTAAACAATTATGTTTGTATAGGCTCTGATTTGAAAACCTGCCCAGCAGAAAATATATATCGAATAATTGGTGTATTTGGAGAAGAGAACCATGGTGTAGCAGGACAACAACTCGTAAAATTAATAAAAAATAAATCAATCGGAAATTTAAAATACAATGATTCACTAAAAAATGACTGGCAAACATCATTGATGTACAAAACACTAAATGATTCCTTCATAACAGAAAATATACCTGATTTTGAAGATAAAATAGCTGATGTATCTTGGAGGATAAGTGGTCATAATACAACTGAGATTACAGCTAGAGCTTTTTATGAAGCAGAAATAGTGAATGCTACAAAAACGGTGACAGCAAAAATAGGACTAATGTATCCGAGTGACTATGGATTTGCAACAACTCAAAGTAATTGGACACTAACGCTTTATAATTCAACAATAAAAAATAATAATTGGCTTTATTTTGGCTCATCAGAATGGACAATGTCACCAAACACAGGTAATTCATATCTTGCATGGTTTATATATAATGCTGGACGTGTAAGTGCTATATATAGTTCAAGTGACTATGTAACAAATACTTTTGTTACCAGACCTGTCTTTTACTTATCACCTTCAGTAAACTTTGTATCTGGCGATGGAAGTTCAACTTCACCATATCGAATTAATTGAGAAGAATAATTCTTCTCATTTTTTTTGGAAAACTGTCAAACTAAAGTAATGAGTTAAAATGTGGGTAAGAATATTGATTATTGTTTGATAATTTTGTATAATTAAAAAAGGAAGTGGTATTATGTTTAAAGAATTTAAAAAGTTTATTGCTAGAGGTAATGTACTTGATTTAGCTGTTGGGGTTATTGTTGGGGGGGCATTCTCATCAATAGTTACTAGTTTGGTAAATAATATCTTTACACCTATTATAGGTCTTATTGTAGGTGGTGTAGATTTTTCAAGTCTATCTATTACATTTAAAGATACAAAAATTATGTATGGTGCTTTTATACAAAGTGTTATAGATTTTTTAATCGTAGCATTTTGTTTATTCCTGGTAGTAAAAGCAGTTAACAAAGTAACTCATAAAGATAAAAATGAAGAACCCAAAAAAACAGTAGAAAGTGCAGAACTTAAGACTTTAAAAGAAATAAGGGACTTACTAAAAGATGACATACAAAGCAAGTAATAACAAAGAAATAGAAGTTGTAATAGTTAGAAAAAATAATAAACATATATATTTTAGAGTAAAAGAAGATTTAAAAATATATGTAACATGTCCAATATATTTAAGTGTAAATAATATCTTAAAAATGATTGGTGAAAATGAAAAAGACATATTAAGAATGTATGATAAAGCATATGAAAAAAGTAGAGATAATGAATTGTTTTTATACTTAGGTAAGAAATATTACATAGTAATAAAAGAAGATAATGTAGGTGTTACATTTGAAAGTGATAATGTAATTACGCCATCAAAAAAAGCATTAGAATTATTTTATAATACTGAAGTAGATAGAGTATTTAAAAGTGAAGTAGAAATAGCTAAAAAGTGTTTTACAAACTTACCTGAGTTTACCTTGAAGTATCGTAATATGTTAACCAGATGGGGAGTATGTAATCCAAGTAAAAAGACAGTAACATTAAATACTGAATTATTAAAAAAAGATATAAACTTACTTGATTATGTAATCATTCATGAGTTATGTCACTTCTTTGAACCTAATCATAGTAAGAAATTTTGGTATTTAGTAGGACTTGCATATCCGGATTATAAAAATGCAAGAAAGGCGTTGAAATCATGATAATAACTAGTGTACACAATGATAAAGTAAAATACTGGTGTAATTTAAAAAATAAGAAATTTAGAGATAAAGAAAGAAAGTTTTTAGTAGAAGGTGACCACTTAATAAAAGAAGCTATTAAAAATAATTTAGTAGTTGAAACAATAAGTTGTGTAAATAAGAATGCTGACTACTTCATAACTAAAGAGATAATGGAAAAGATTAGTGAACAAAAATCAATTAGTTATGATATAGCGGTAGTTAAGTTTATTCCTGAAGATAGTATAAATGGCAATATTATTATGTTAGATAATTTACAAGACCCAGGTAACCTAGGTACAATTATAAGAAGTGCAGTTGCATTTAATATTGGAACTATTATTATTAGTGATGATTCAGTTGATTTATACAATCCGAAAGTAGTTAGATCTACCGAAGGTATGATTTTTAATTTAAATGTAATAAGAAGAAATTTAAAAGAAGTAATACCAGTATTAAAAAGGCAAGGTTATAAAATAGTGGGTACACTAGTAAATGCTGGTGATGATTTAAAAAATATAGATAAAGAAAATGTCTGTATAATAATAGGTAATGAAGGAAATGGAATGTCCCTAGATATTAGGGATATGTGTGATAATTTTACAAATATTAAAATAAGTGATAATTGTGAAAGTCTAAATGCTGGAGTTGCAGCAAGTATAATAATGTATGAGGTAAATCATGAATGAAATGATATTTATTGGTAAAAGTACTAGTACCTTTGGAATAAAAGGTGAACTAAAAGTAAGAAGTGATTTTAAATACTTAGATAAAGCTTATAAAATAGGTAATGTTATATTAATAAATAATATAGAACATAAAATAAGTGGAGTAAGATATCATAAAAATCATGTATTATTAAAAATAGATAATTTAGAAAATATAAATGATGTATTAGATTATGTAGGATATAACATTTATATAAAAAGAAGTGATTTAAATTTAAGTAGTAATGAATACTTAGATAGTGATTTAATTAATAGTGATGTAATAAATGATGGTATTAATTTAGGTAAAGTAATTGATGTAATAAGAGGGAGTAATACCTTAATTAAAGTTAGTGGTAAAGTCATGTTTTACATACCATATGTAGATGAATATATAATTAATTTTGATTTAGAAAATAAGAAATTATATACTAAAAATTGTGAAAATTTAATAATGTAGGAGGTTTTATGAAGATTGATATTTTAACACTATTTCCTGAGATGTTTGAAGGTTTTATTAATACATCTATTATAAAAAGAGCAAGAGAATCTAAAAAAATAGAAATAAATTTAATAAATTTTAGAGATTATTCTCCTTTAAATAATAAGCAAGTAGATGATACACCATATGGTGGTGGAGCAGGAATGATTTTAAGATGTGAACCAATATTTTTGTGTTTAGATAATATTGATACTAGTGATGCTTACATTATTTTATTAAGTCCAGAAGGTACAAAATATAATCAAGACGTAGCAAAAAGAATAAGTAAAGATATAAAACACTTAATAATTATTTGTGGTCATTATGAAGGGTTTGATGAAAGAATCAAAACATTAGTAGATGAAGTTATATCAATTGGAGATTATATCTTAACAGGTGGAGAAATTCCAGCGATGGCTTTAATAGATAGCATTACTAGATTAATTCCTGGAGTAATAACAAGTGATTCTCTTGAAGATGAATCATTTAATGATTCCCTACTTGATTATCCAACATATACAAAACCTCAAGAATATCGAGGATTAAAAGTGCCAGATATATTATTATCTGGAAATCACAAAAAAATAGATGAATATAGAATGAGTGAAAGAATTAAAAAAACAAAAGAATTAAGACCTGATTTAATGGAGAATAAAAATGAATAGTTATATATTAAAGAAAAATAAAAAAGATGAGGATATACTACTTTTTCAAGAAAAAATAAGTTATTCTTTTACTCCGAAGAAGTCTTATAAATGGGTTAAAAAAGTTACAGTTTTAGACCCAGACATGTTAAGTAGTATCTGGGAAAATAAAATAACAAAAGAATATAATAAATTATTAAAAATAATATATGGTTTAATATCAAGTGATGAAACTGATAGTAGTAATGTTTTAGTAACATATACTGAAATAGAAAGATTAAAACAATATTTATTAAGTTTAGAGATAAAAGGACTAAAAAAAGAATTTATTAATAAGTATTTAAAGAAATTATATATATTAGAATTAGAACTTAAGAAAGTTCATGTAATGGAATTAACTGAAGAAATAGGAAGAGGTAGATAAGTATGAAAAATAATAAAATTTTGTTATTGATATTAGGTAGTGTAATGGTGGTTATAAGTATTATTTACTTAACTTATTTTAGAAAAGTAACTGTGTCATTTACTGCCAAAATTGGAGCAGGGGTTGCACCAATAAGTGTAAGAATCGGAGAAAAGGTGGATGAACCAACATTACCAGATAATGATGAATATAAATTTGTTGGTTGGTACAAAGATGGAGAAAAATTTGATTTTAATACTCCGATAAAGAAAAATATAAATCTTGAAGCTAAATGGGAAAAAATAGAAAAATAATTTACACATATTTGTAAAACATGAGAATAAGTACTTGAAAAAATTATTTATTCTTGGTATTATGTTTTAGGATATGAGGTAATATGAAAGAAAAAAAGATTAGTGCTAAAGGAATATCAGTAATAAGTTTTGTATTATTGCTCATATATATTTCTGTATTTATGGCATTTTAGTAAAACATTAAAGGTTATCTTTGGTGTTTTTTTCATATAATTAACTGGTGATACTTATGAATCTTATTGCCCACCGGGGTATATGGAATAAATATATAAAAGATAATTCATATGAAGCAATAAAAAATGCAATAAAAAGCGATAAATATATCGGGGTAGAATTTGATGTAAGAACAACACAAGATAAAAAAATAATTATTTATCATGATGCTTTATATAATGGCACATTAGTTAGTAAGATGTTTTATAAAGATATGAAAGATGTATATTTACTTACAGATATATTAAGTATAAATACAAATAAAATATTATTAATTGAAATAAAGGATAGAAATATAGATAAAACTAAATTATTAAAAATATTAAATAGATATAAAAGAAATTATTATATTATGTCATTTAATACAAAATTAATCGAAGAACTAAAAGTATTAAATAATAAATATAAGTATGGTGTACTTAATTATGTTTTAAATAGTGATAGTAAATATAACTTAGATTTTATTTGTTTACTTGATATTGTAGCTACAGATAAAATAATTAAAACTCTAGAAAAAAGAGGAATTGAAGTAATAATATATGGTACAATTAATATAAATAAAAGTGTAAAGTATATCGTAGATGACAAAAATTTATGAATATTTCACCAAATTGTTTTAATATTTTTAATATTTAGTGTATAATTAAATTAGGAAGTGAAATTATGAAAGTAATTATTTCTGCAGGTGGAACAATGGGTCACATTAATCCCGCTCTTGCAATTATAGATGAATTAAAAAGACACGATAAAAATTTAAGTGTAATATATATTGGGACTCACAATAGAATGGAAAAAGATATTATACCTAAGCTTGGTATAAAATATATTGGTTTAGAAATATATGGTTTTAGCAAAAAAAATATAATCAGAGATTTTAAAAATATATTCTTAATTAAAAAAAGTATTAAAGAATGTATTAATATTATGAATGAATTTAAACCAGATATAGTAATAGGTGTAGGTGGTTATGTTACTTATCCAGTTATTAAAGCAGCAAAAACTCTACATATTCCTTCATTTATTCATGAACAAAATAGTATTCCAGGTAAATCAAATATAATGTTATCTAAATATGCTGATTGCATTGGTGTATCTTTTAAAAATAGTGAAGCCTACTTTACTAAAGCAAAAAGAGTAATATATACTGGTAACCCATGTGGAGAACTTGCAAAAAAGCAAGAGACTAAAGATTTAAGTGAATTTGGTTTTAAAAAAAGTGATAAAGTAATTATTATAGTAGCAGGTTCTCTAGGTAGTGAATCATTTAATAATAAATTTAAAGCATATCTAAGTATGATAGGTAATGAATCATATAAAGTATTATATATCGCAGGTAAAAACTATTATGAAGAATTTATGAAAGACAATAATTTTTCTAAAAATGTTAAAGTAATTCCTTATTATGATAACTTATCAAGTATATTAGGTAGTGCATATTTAATTATCTCAAGGGCAGGGGCATCAACTTTATCAGAAATTGTGGCATTAAAAAAGCCAAGCATTTTAATACCTAGTCCATATGTTGCCAATAATCATCAATATTATAATGCACTAGATTTAGCTAATCTTGGTGTTGCAGAACTAATCGAAGAAAAAAATTTAAATGCAAACATGATTCAAGTAGCAATAAATGAACTTGTATATAATAAAGATAAATACAATGAAATGTTAAAGAACTTAGATAAGATGAATGAAAAATCATCATCAAATATTATATATGATACAATAAAGGAATTGATAAAATGAATGAATTCGTAGAAAAAATGAATATTGATTTAAAAAACTATAATACATATAAAATCGGAGGCATTGCTAAATACTTAATTAAACCCAAAACAGCATATGATTTAAAACCTATTTTTGATGAGTTAAAGAATAAAAATATTCCATATCTTTTACTTGGGGGTGGATCAAATGTAATACTTCCAGATGAAGACTTTAATGGTGCTATAATAAAGCTTGATAACTTAAATGAAGTAGAGTTTAAAGGCAAGGTTTGTTATGCTGGTGCAGGAATACTTTTAAATAAATTAATAAAAACCTGTATTGATAATGGTTATGTAAATTTAAAAAAACTATATGGAATACCTGGTACCTTAGGTGGTGCAATCCGTGGTAATGCTGGATGTAATAATGATGAAATATTTAATCATTTAATAAGTATTTTAGTTTATGATGATGGTGTAATTAAATATCTTAATAAAGAAGATATAGATTATAGTTATAGAGAAACTAGTTTTAAAAAAAATAATATGATTATTTTAGGGGCTATACTAAAAATAGAACTAGGAGATGCGAATGAAGCATATGAATATATTAAAGAGATATTC
>OJAW01000828.1_pt1 | contig 19856 bp, 10 predicted proteins | sample 1589151 | NCBI WGS metagenome assembly OJAW01 (sample SAMN03283290) | human gut metagenome | biome: human-associated habitat; material: feces | host: Homo sapiens | place: Peru | collected 2012
TCCGGATGTGACGGAAGATTCGAATCCGATTTTGGTGTTGTACAAGCTGAAATAAATTGCAGCATAAGTATCGTGAACCGTTTGATGGAAAAGTTTATAAGAATCGCTATATTGACTTTGGGCTTTTTCCTGTTGCTATCTTGCGGTGGGCGTCAACTTGAAAAATCTGTTGAGGAGTTTTCTGGGTCTGAGATTAAGTTCCGAAAACTCCAACAGATTTTCATAGGGTACGATTCTTCTGTAGTAAAACTGGATTCCATACCGGTTTTATTGGTGGTCTATAGGGATAAAAACGAATGCGTTCCGTGTCAGATAGGACAACTCGGGAAATACCGCAAGATGGTAGATTTCAAACAGGATGTAGGAGATGGTTATTCGGTTGCTTTTATATTTTCCCCTGAAAAAAAGGATCTGGAAACGGCTTATACTACAATTTCTAATGCCAATGTCAAGTTCCCTCTGTTCTTGGATAAAGAAGGAGTTTTCTCTGCCGACAATAATAGCATTCCGAAAGAACCGGAATTGCACGTTTTCCTCCTTGATAAAAACCGGAAGGTTATTTTGGCAGGGGACCCGAGTCATAATCCGTCACTATGGAATTTGTACAAGAAGATCATTGTGACTATGTTGGAAAATGGAGGTACAATGCCTTAGGTGTGATGTTGTAGGATGATTTATTCTCTGAAATATCGGAGGATGGTGGTAGGGACTCTTGTCCTTCTGGCATTTCTCTGGGTTACTGTATTAACCGTTGATGACTACTTTGGCAGGCCGGATCAGACATTACTGGTATTGTTGTTTTCCGTTTGTCCATTGATTGTCATTGGTTTGGCGGACCGAAAGGCCGCTCTCAAAATTTCAACAATAGACATTCTTGCATTTGCTTGGTTCTCCTATTCCATCTTGAATGCACTTTTCTTATCGGTAAACCACTCGAAGGATGCTTTTATACCATTAACCACGACCTTTGTCTTGTATGCTATCCTTCGTTTGGTTTTACCGCAAGAAAGGTCATTGGACAAAATTCTTGTGGCTGGGATAGTTGTGTTCGGGCTTTATGAGTGTGTTGTCGGTTTATTGCAGTTGTATGGCTTTGAACGCTCCAACCACGCTGTGTTCCGGATCACTGGAACATTCTTTAACCCGGGACCATATTCAATATATGTCGCGACTATGCTTGCGGTTTGTATGGCGTACTGCCATAAAAGGTATAGAATATATTCGTTGAGAAATCACATAGGCGAGAAGTGCGGTGTACGTCTTGCCGGTAATATGTTGGTTTTACTTTGTGCCGCAGGATGCATTGTTGGATTGATTGCCCTTCCTGCTACCTTGAGTCGAACGGCGTTTGTCGCCCTGGCGGTCGTACTGTTCGTCTTGTTTGTGCGATGTAATCCGAGAATATTATTGACGGTTATGGCGTTGGCCCTTGTACTTGGAGCCATACTCTATTTCCTGAAGAAGAATTCTGCGGACGGGCGTTTGCTGATGTGGATTGTCTCATTGAAGGCTATTTGCGGCCATCCCGTGTTCGGGAGCGGAATCGGAGGTTTTCATAAAGTGTTTTCGGACAGCCAGAAGGAATATTTTATGGCCAATCCTGATTCGTCTTTAGCATCCGTTGCCGGGGCTCCGGAATATGCGTTCAATGATTTTCTCGAAGTCGGCGTGGAACAGGGACTTGTCGGGATGCTGTTGTTCTCTTTGATCATCATTGTCTCAATATGTAAACTGCTCCGTGGAAAGAACGAGATCGGCTATGGATTGCTTGCATTGTCGGTGTGCGCTATGTTTTCCTACCCTTTCAGCCTTTTGCCTTTCAAGATATTAGGATGCTTGTTCGTGTCGCGTGCAGCCGCTTGGGACAAACGACCGTTGATTATTATAGCGGGATGGCATAAGGCAGTGGTTTCAATAATATTCTGTATGATATGCGTTTCTTTACTTATTCCGATAAACATCAGAATAAGGGATAAGGTCAATGCGGTAAAGGACTTTGCAATAGACAAGATCCTAAGGATCAGGACGGTCAATGATTTGCATCTGGAACGGGCTAAGATCTTGTGCGATCATCCGAAGTATTTGTTCTGGCTTGGCAAAAGACTTAAGAATGCCGGTCGTTATGAGGAAAGTCTGGATGCGTTCAGACGTGGAACAGAGGTGAGTTGTGACAATATGTTTTATGTTATGATGGGGAATGTCTGCACTTCCTTGAAAAGATTCGACGAGGCTGAAGACCATTATAAGGTGGCTCATTATATGCAACCTTGCAAGTTGTACCCATTGTATCAGCTGTTACTGCTGTATGAAAGTGAAGGACGGACGGAAGATGCCAACCGATTGGCACAAGCGATATTGGATTCCAATCCTAAGGTAAGGTCTTCGGCGACCGATGAAATGAAAACCTATGCCTCTGAATTTTTGAGGGGAAGCGTAAGATGATGTTGTGATGAAGAAAATATTATTATTCATATTAGTGGCTTTTTGTGAGCTGTCCTGTTCCAGGTATTCTCCGAGGCTGGAGGCCGCGTTGTCTCTTGCTGGGGAGAACCGTGTGGAGTTGGAGAAGGTTTTGGAACATTACCGGAGGGACTGGAAGAAGTACAAGGCCGCTTGCTTTCTTATTGAGAATATGGTCGGGCGTTACACGTTGACCAGTCAGAAACTGGACAGCCTTGACGCAGAGTTCTTTGATGCTGTCGGCAATCTTGACATCAGGTTCGAGGACACTGAGGTAAATGTCTATCTTGTGCAGGTCAAGGTTAATGAGATTTGGAATAGGGTGTTGGCAAAGTACGGTGATCCTACAAAGTACCATTATGGAAGATCGGATGATTTGCGGTCTGTAACAGCGGATTATCTGATTGACAACATTGATGAGGCTTTCGCCACCTTGGACTATCCTTGGACATCCCATCTGTCATTCGAGGACTTCTGTGAATATGTTCTGCCGTATCGTTATGGAAGCGAGCCGCTTACGGAAGGCTGGAGACACTATTTCCGCGAGCGTTATAAGTGGATCGCCTATTCTTTGGCGGGTGACACTGATCCTGTGGCGGTCTGTCGGCTGATCAATCAGGACATCGCGACTTGGTTCCTTCCGGCTGGCGGAGGACACATATTCAAGAATCATCCTCGGTCTTTGTCGGTGGATCAGCTTCGCAAGTGCCGCCTCAGCTCTTGTGTTGAGCAGGCGGCCGTGGCATTGTTCGCTATGAGGTCGATGGGGCTGGCGGTGGCGCACTGCACAATCCCGCATTGGGGGAACCGCAGCGCGGGGCACGATTTCAATGCGATTCTTACTAAGGATAATGAGTGGGCTGACTTTTCCGCCGCCAAATTTAATCCGGGAGAGAATGAGATGGCGAACAAACCTCCGAAGGTGTTTGTGAAGAAATTCTCAAGAAAGATGATGCCGGAGGATGAATTGGAAATTGTGAGGCGTTTTGATTTCCCTTATGCCGGTTATCAGGATGTCACCTCGCATCTTGTCAAGACTTCTGATGTCACGGTCAGGATTCCGGATTCTTTAAAGAAGGATGTATCTGTGGTTTACCTGTGTGTGTTCAACAACAAGAGATGGGTCCCGGTCACATATTCATATTCCCGGAACGGCAAGGCTAAATTTGCCGAGATGGGACGAAGGATAGTCTATCTGCCTCAATATTACAAGGATGGTCGATTCTTCCCGGTGAGTGACCCGATATTCCTTGAGAAGGATGGGAGGCAACATCCAGCGGTCGCCGACAGTGTTCATCCGGTTTCAAGAATGGTGCTGACCAGGAAATATGGCCGCTTCAAGTACCAGCTTGGCTATGCGGGAGAGATGGTCGGAGCCAGATTCCAAGGTGCGGATAATCCTGATTTTGAGAATGCTGTCACATTGTTCACGATTGACTCTCTGCCGGATTCCAAAATGGACACTTTTGCGGTTGCTCCAGTCAAGTGCCGCTATGTGAGATATTTATATCCTGACATTTTTGCGAGAGGCAATGCCGGCAATGTCGCGGAGATCGCTTTCGTAGGAGAGGACGGGAAACCGCTCCAAGGAAAGTACATTGGAATCAAAGAGGCTAATGCAAGCAACATCCGCACTGTTTTTGACGGAAACACAAGGAATTATCTGAGGGTGTACCAGTCAGCGGATTCCACGGCGGTGTTCCCTGGCAATGTGATAGTTGTCGATTCTCCCAAGCCGATATGGGTAGGACTGGATCTGGGTGGGGAGCGTACTGTGACAGGAGTCGCATATTGTCCAAGGAATGACTCGAACAATATTTATCCTCATTGCACCTACGAACTGTTCTGTTGGGATGGCGGTTGGAAATCTTTGGGCCAACGGACCGGCCAAAAGGATTCCCTTGTCTATGAGAACGTCCCTTCAGGATGTCTTTATATCTTGCGTAATCGTACTGAAGGCAAGGAGGAAAGGCTGTTTACTTACGAGAATGGTAAGCAGGTTTGGTGGTGATTGGCAGATGATGGGGAGACGTCTCATATTCAGAATCCTTGTTGTGGCGGTTGGTCTGATTGCCGCTTTTGTCGTTGCGTTGGTCTTCTTTATAGACAGCTTCACGGTTAAGGGTGATTCGATGGAACCTACATTCCATAACGGGCAGCGTATCTATGTGAACAAACTGCTGATGGGAGCCAGAATCTACAGAAACTATGACTTCTCAAGTACCAAATTGTCTTCTTTCAGGATGCCGGGACTTAGGAAATTGTCCGTAGGCGATATCGTGATATTCAATTATCCGTTCGTCTGCAGTAAAGATACGATTGGTTTTAAGATCAATTATGTCTATGCCAAGCGGTGTCTAGGGGCGCCTGGAGACTCGGTCCGGATAAAGGACGGCTTTTACCGTGACGAGGAGGGGCGGATTGTCGGTGAGAGTGAGTACCAGTACAGGCTTCATAATATCCCGGACAGTTCACTTATGAAGGTTAAAGGGTGTTATTATGCGATGAATGGATGGAACGTAAAGTGTTTCGGCCCCATTTACGTTCCTGGGAAAGGAGATAAGGTCACAATTGGAGAAACTGATTTTCTTTGGTACAGGAAGTTGATCAAATATGAAACCGGATTTATGCCGGCAATTGACAGTCAAGGACAGGTCTCTCTTGATGGCAAAATTCTGAAAGAATACACCTTCAAAGGCAACTGGTATTTCCTCGGCGGCGACAACGTCTTGAATTCGCGCGACAGCCGCTACTTCGGCCTTGTTCCGGAGGATTACATCGTCGGAATCGTGATTCGATAAACTGAAATCCATAATGTGTATTCCGAAAATATTCAGTATATTAGCAAGCACTAAAAAAGTTAGTTCACGATGAACCTTAACCATAGAATAACCACGGTGTTAGTCGGCATATTTCTCGCTCGTCCAGGCCCTGAAGAACCAGGGGGTCGTGAAGTCGAACTATGAGAACACCGAGAAGAAGCGCTCCGTTGCGGCGGAAAGGATGAATTGATATCGAATTGAGTACAATTATTTGATAATTAATATTATATAAATCTGACAAGTTGTAGGATTTCTGCCAATTCATTGATGGATAGTTGCTTACGAGGCTCGTATTGAGAAACGCGAATCTACTCTAAGATATAAACCATTATAGTTGAGCGTTTTACGTTTAGTATGGATTGAAACGATTTTTCATTGTGTTGCCATATTATCTACCTAACTTTGCAGTTGTAAAACCAATAATTATATGCTTATGAGAAAAAAAGTTTTTTTATTGCTAAGTGCAGTTTGCCTTGTCTCTGCCTTATTTACCTTTAATGCCTATGCTGGAATAGAAGACGCGGGGGATATTACTCTACCAGAAGGAGATCTCGATGTTGTGAATCGCTGCCGGTGCAAACACGAAGGGTGCTATGGCGGAAATGCTGTCTCTTTAAGAGCCGCTTGTGCAAAGTCGAATGATCTTTTGAATTGTGCTGATTTTGCGGGAAATTGTCCGTAATATTGTTTTATAAGCATTTGTGGAATTAATTGATTTATAGAATGAGACGTTTTATTCTTTTAATTACCCTATTCTTTATGGGTTATGGAGTATCTGCTTCGAGTTTTGACAATGCGCAGGACACGTTGCATGCTTCTGTGGTCAGAGGGGAACGTAGCGCACGCTCCATCGTCAAGGATGCGGCGCGTGATTTCTCTAAGAACTATGCTGATTATTACGCCTCATTCTTGATCATACGGACCATTAAGTGCGACGGGAAATACAGAGAGGTGCAAGGCGCTGTGGGCGTGTTCGCCTCTCTGGATTTCAACCAGAAAACAAACACAAAACTCTACTGGGATGACCGAAACGCAATGGGAAGACTGTACGTCTGCGACACTTTTGTCAGCGAGAGCCTTTTCGCTGACAAGAATGAGGTCAATCCGGTCTTGAGTGTTAACTCGAAAGGCCAGACTAATGGGGTGGACGCACTTAAGGTTAATTATGTCAACTACTTCGATGTGTCTGCCCTGGACCGGAAAAGAGCCGTTGAGATATTCTCGCCCCTGAACCCCAAGATGGTAGGAAGCTACAGCTACAAGAGTTACGGCACCGCCAAGGTAGGCGGCAGGGATGTCCGTGTCATCAATTTCAGCTCGAATGCCAAAGAACTTTCCATCAAGGAGAGGATCCTGTGTTCAGGACAGTTGTTCATTGACTATGACGGGCGGGTTCAAAAGATTGTGGTGAAAGATATGGATGACAGGTTCACAAGATATGTCAGGAACTTTTCACCGATGTCCCTTGCCACCCCGTACACCTACACGATAACCTACGGTGAGAAGAACGGAAAAATCTACTCCGAGAGCATAAGACAGGAATTGTCATGGAGAGTACCAGAGGGCGGTGCCGAAGACCTTTACTGCGCTGAGACAAACCCTTTCCGCAACCCGTTCAAGAATCGTGTCGAGACGGATTTCATGATGAAGCTCTCGGAACCTCGGATGCTCAAGTCCGGAGAGGAGCATGGCGAGGCTACTCCGGCGTACAGTATCTTGTGCTACAATGATTCACGTGATTTCAACTTTTGGAAGCGGATACTCTCAAAGGAGATTGATTTGGTTCGGTTCATGAAGGACACGGGAACAACGTGGGACATCCTTTGCGGACAGACTCAGACGCGGCAGGAGAGAGACCTTGTTGTCCGCTGTGGGAACGATGATGCCAAGGTGTTAAAGGAGAAGAAGAAGTTGGACGCGAAAGCTTCCAGGGCGAGGAAAACTTATCAGTTATTATTCAAAAAAGACTATACAGATGGTTTCAAATAGTCATAGATGCCTTATTCTTGGCAATAAAGTTTTAATAGTCATTGTATTGTCAACGCTGCTCGGACTCTTGTCCGCATGCACCGGAAGTGACAGTCCGTACGATAGCGTCGAACACTTCGGAAAAGAGAACATAGTTCGCACATCCTTGGTGTTTGACACCTTGAGGCTGGATGCCCAATATACATCCCTTTCCGGACAGTGGCACATGAAGGACAGCCTCTTGTGTTTCGTCGATGAATATGCCGTCGGGATCAAGGAGTATGACCTCAGTGGTCACTTCATGGGGGAGCATATCCGCCAAGGGAAAGGTCCTGAAGAAGTCCTGGCCGCCTCTTTTATCTCGACGTTCGACAAGTCCACGGGAGATTTCATCATGCAGGACTCGAACTGTTTCATCCATAGGTTCTCGAAAGACTATAAAAAACTGTTTTCATTGAACCAGGCCTGGTTCACCGCGCTGAGTCCGAACTATGGAGATGTTGGAAACAAAGGTTGGTCTGACCTTTACAATCATCCCGATCCGGAGGTCCCGGAAATGTACGAGTACAATTTTGAGTGCAATAGAATGCAGGCGATCGACTCCGCTGTGATAATCCCGACCATCACCGAGCACGTAAGTTACAACGGTTACGAGAAGCGGCAAAGCAAAGGATTCTGGACAGACTCCTACATATTCATCCGTTTCCGTCCTGAGGTGGTTGAGTCTAGTAAGGTGATATTCGGCCATTATCCGCCTGTCTATCACAAGAGAAACATCCCGGTGTTCTCAAAATATGACTTCTATGCTGAGAAGGATGGCCTTGCCGTCACTTTCGCCGCCGATCCGAGAATATTCCTGATGGACTATGACGGCAATGTCACCGGCTCGTTCGGCTTTTCTGAGAAGGGTATCTCTGGAAAGTACCCTGAAACCACATCTTTCGAGGAATACGAATCCAAGTGCAAGAAAATGAGGAAAGAACACGGTTATTATGACAGGCTTGTCAAATGCGGTGACTACATTTTCCGGACCTGTCGTCTGGACAAGGCTGCCGGGACAATTCTCCAGATTTATGATGGAAACTATAATCTTGTCGGACGGGTTCCAGTCAGTGACGGTTTTGAAGTGATTGGTGAATATGATGGCACCTATTACGCTTACGACAGCCTTGATCTGGATTCAGAGCAGTTTGTCTTTCTAAGTTTCAAGATATAATCATATTATGCGATATCATTCATTGGCTCTTGATATAAGAAGAGTGGCTCATTTGCTAATGTTTCTACTCTTAATGAGCAATTATTGTTTTGGACAGGAAAGAGATTCAACATCCCGATATAATCCTGAACTAAGGTTCTTGGAAAAAAGAATCATCGATTATGGGCATATAAAAGCGAAAGATCAAATTACTATAAATGTGCAATTTGAAAATGCTGATAGACCGCAAAGCATAGTCAGGATAGACTATTATGTAGAGAATTGAATCGAGGGTTTCAAATGACTATAAAAAAAGGTGGTTACAGTAGAGAAAATCTATAACCTTAATGCGCATATTCCGTAAATATTTGGTAAATTAGCGAACACTAAAAGGTTAGAACACGATGAACCTTAACCATAGAATAACCACGGCGTTGGTCGGCATATTCATTCTCCTTCTTGGGACGGTGCCTCTTTGGGCGCAGCGGCGGATGTCGCTTTCGGAGGCGATCGGGACGGCGCGGAGCCAGTCGGTGGCGGCGCTGGAGGCGAAGCACGCCTTTGTTTCGACCTATTGGGCTTACCGCTCCTATAAGGCGAGCCGTCTGCCTTCGCTTGTCCTGTACGGCAACCTGATGAACTTCGACCGGTCGCTCACCCTGCTGCAAAGCTACGAGGACGGCTCATTCCGCTACGCCAGCACCTACAACCTTCAGAACAGCCTCGGACTCCAGATCGCCCAGAATGTCACCTTCACCGGCGGAAGGCTCTACGTCTATTCCGACCTTTCCCGCATCGACCAGTTCGGGCTCAACAAGAAACTGACCTGGTACTCCCAGCCTGTCACGGTCCGCTACGTCCAGCCGCTCTTCTCCTACAACCAGTTCAAATGGGACAAACTCATTGAGCCTAAGGAATATGAACGTGGCCGTCGCCGCTACGTCGAGTCGATGGAGCAGGTCACGATCAACGCTGTGTCGGCATATTTCTCGCTTGTCCGGGCGCTCAAGAACCAGGAGTCCGCGAAGGCCAACTATGAGAACACTGAGAAGATGCGCTCCGTGGCCGCGGAAAGGATGAAACTCGGAAGCGTCACAAAGGCTGAATATCTCCAACTGGAACTCCGTGCCTTGAACGACAGCATCTCGATCGGAGAGTGCCTTGTCAACGTGCGTCAGGCGCAGATGTACCTGAATTCGATTCTGGGTTATGATGAGTCAGTGGAGGTGGAGCCTGTGCTGGATGACTCGATGCCGGACATCTTGATGGATTATGATCTGGTGATGGAGAAAGCCTTGAAGAACTCGACCTTCAGCCTTGACAATCAGATAAATGAGTTGAGCGCCGCCTCAAATGTGGCGAGAGCCAAGGCGGACAGGGGAATTTCGATGAGTCTGAACGCCCGCTTCGGCCTGTCTCAGACCGGCGACGGCCTGCCGGATGTCTATAAGGATCTGCTGAACCAAGAGGTCGTGGGCCTGTCGTTCAGCGTGCCGATCTTCGACTGGGGGCTTGGCAAGGGGAAGGTGCAGAAGGCCAAGGCCGCCGAGGAGGTCGTCAAGGCGCAGATCCTCCAGAGCGAGAACGACTACCGCAGGAAGATATTCACCGCCGTCGGCCAGTTCAACAACCAGCGTCAGCAGTGCATGGCTTCCCGCAAGGCGATGGAGATAGCCTCCGAAAGGTACGAGCTGATGATGGACAAGTTCCGTCGCGGCTCCGCCACGGTGACTGACCTCACCAACGCCCAGAACGACAACGAGTCAGCGATGACCAAATACATCACCGACTACTCCAACTTCTGGACTTACTACTACACCCTCCGGAAGTACGCCCTCTACGATTTCATCACCGGAAAGGACATCGACGTCAACGTAAAGGAAATGGTTGAATAACTCAGAATCTATGAATATGCGAAAGAATATACTTGTGCCCCTTTTTGCCTTCGGCCTCGTCATGATGGCCGTAGCGTGTGTTGGAAACAAAAAGACGGAGGACGTGAAGGACGGGAAACTGACCTACACCCCTCAGATAAACGAAGTCACTGTCGTGAAATTGGAAAGGAAGGATTTCGCCCGTCAACTCCTGTCCAACGGAAAGCTGGTTGCCGGACGGAAAAGCGCGCTGCAGTTCAGGACAACCGGAAAAATCGCGGCGATAAACGTCCGGAATGGTGAATATGTCTCCTCAGGTGCCGTCATCGCCACCGTTGACCGTCCCGACTTGAAACTGTCGCAGGAATCCTCCCGGCTTTCGCTCCAGAAGGCCGAACTGGATTTGTATGACTATCTTGTGGGACAGGGATATTCCGCCGGGGACACCACCTCGGTCCCCGCCGACCTTTTGGCCATGGCGAAGATGAAATCCGGCTATTCCGCCGCCAAGAACGATTTCGCGCGCTCGTCCTACGAGATTGCCGGAACGGTTCTCCATGCCCCGTTCTCCGGGCGTGTCGCTGACATCAAGCAGAAGCCGTTCGACCAGAGTCCGTCCGGGACATTCTGCACGATTGTGGACGACAGTGTGCTGGAGGTGGATTTCTCGGTGATGGAGTCGGAATATTCATTCCTCTCCGTCGGTCTGCCGGTGAGGATCCGTCCGTTCGCTGACGAGACCAAGGAATATTCAGGGAAAGTCACCGCCATCAATCCTCTCGTGGATGAGAAGGGGCAGATCTCCGTCACGGCGCAGGTCCGGAACGACGGCTCGCTGATCGATGGAATGAATGTCCGTGTGATCGTGGAGAGGATGATTCCGGGGCAGCTTGTCGTGCCTCGCAGCGCGGTGGTGATCAGGGACAATCTGGACGTGCTGTTCACCTGCACGGATGACGGCAAGGCACATTGGACTTATGTCACGATACTTTATTCCAATGGTGAGTCCTACGTGGTCGAGGCCAACAAGGACAGGAACGCCGAACTGAACGAAGGCGACCAGGTGATTGTCTCCGGCAATCTCAATCTGGCGGACAACTCTGATGTGCTGGTAAAAAGGTAGGCAATGCTGAAACATCTGATAGACAGACCGATAACCGTGACGATGATAACCCTTGTCATCGTTGTTCTGGGCATTGTCAGCATACGTCTGCTGCCAGTGTCGTTGGTTCCGGATGTGGACATCCCGTACATAACCGTGCAGGCCACATCCTCGGAACTTTCGGCCAGAGAGATGGACGAGAGTGTGCTGAAGCCTCTGCGCCAGCAGCTTATCCAGATCAACGGGCTTGAGGACATCGTCAGTGAGGCGAAGGACGGCAGCGGTACGATCCGGCTTACGTTCAACCACGGTTCGGACATCGATTATCTTTTCATTGAGGTCAACGAGAAGATTGACCGGTCCATGTCCAGCCTTGGCGACATCGCCCGGCCTAAGGTCTTGAAGGCCAGCGCCACGGACATTCCGGCGTTTTTTGTGAATATTACTTCTTCGGTCGCTGAGCCTGTCGAACCACAAGCTCAGGGACCGCCTCAGCAGAATCGGTCGCTGAGCCCGTCGAAGCGCACCGAGTCTGAGGCCCAATCGGACTTGTTCCCCGTAACCGAGTCCTTCTCCCAGATGAGCCGCTTCGCACGTGACGTGATCAGCAAACGCATCGAACAACTCTCCGAAGTCGCCATGGTCGATGTCAGCGGCCTTGTCAGTGACGAGATTCTCATAATTCCGGATGAGTCCAAGCTACTCCAGGCAGGGATGACAATGAATGAGTTCGAGAGTTGTGTCAAGAGTTCCAACATCCGCCTTGGCAGTCTCACAATCCGTGACGGAGAGTACCGCTACAATGTCAAATTCGATTCCCGGGCTTCCTCCAGTGAAGACATCGCCAACCTCTGGTTCAAGAAGGAAGGCCGCCTTCTTCAGATAAAGGACGTCGCCAAGGTCGTCGTCCACCCGGCAAAACGAACCGGCCTCGTCCGCTCGAACGGAGAGGATGCCGTGTGTCTTGCCGTCATCAAGCAGAGCGAGGCGAAGATGTCGGACCTGAAGTCGGCCATGAACGGTCTGATGGACAGTTTCCGGAACGACTACCCTCAGTTGAGCTTCGAGATCACGAGAGACCAGACCCAGCTTCTTGAATATACCATCAACAACCTGCTACAGAACATCGTGGTCGCCCTCCTTCTGGCGAGCGTCATCATATTCCTCTTCATGAGGGACTTCCGCTCTCCGGTGCTGGTGATCCTGACGATGCCGGTGGCGCTGATATTCTCGATGCTCTGCTTCTATGCCATCGGATTGACCCTGAATATTATATCCCTCTCCGGTCTGCTTCTCGGAGTCGGAATGATGACTGACAACACGGTCATCCTTGTCGATAATATAACCGGCCGCTGGCAACGTGAAGGGAACCTGCGCTCCGCTGTCCTTGAGGGCACGAAAGAGGTGAGGGGAGCGATGCTCAGCTCCGTGCTGACAACCTGCGCGGTGTTCATTCCGTTGATATTCATGAGCGGCATCGCCGGGGCGATGTTCTACGATCAGGCTATGTCGGTGGCCATCGTGCTGCTGACCTCCTACATCGTGACCATCCTTGTGATTCCGGTCTATTATTACTGGTGGTTCAAGGGTTCTGACGGCTTCCGTCCGAGTCCGCTTTTGGAGAAAATCAACTTTGACGAACCGATCCGCCGCTGGGACGACAAACTTATGGAATGGTTCATCCGGCACAGACCGGTCGCCTTGGGCCTTCTTGCCGTCTCGACCGTCGGGCTGGTGTTCTGTTTCCTGGAGATGCCGAAATCCCGTCTGCCGGAGATGACCCAGACGGACGCGATAATGAAGATTGACTGGAACGAACACATTTCCATTGAACGTAACACGGAGCGGATCAGGGATTTAGAGAAAAAACTGACCGGAAGCGTGGAGCAGATGACGGCTCTTGTCGGTTCTCAGCAATTCATTCTGAGTCATAGTGGTGACCAAGGAATTTCCGAAGCGTCCATCTACGTCAATTGCAAAGATGCCGGCACATTGAAAAAGGTGCTGGGCGAATTGAAGGATGAGATGGAGAATGAATATCCGGAAGCGGTATATTCATTCGAAGCTTCAGGGAATATCTTCGACATGGTTTTCGCCCGGAACGAGGCTCCGCTCGTGGCGCGCCTTCGCCCAGTGAGGAACAGGGAGGTTGAGGTCGAACCGTTGAGGAATATGCTCTCCGAGGTCAGGGAAACGTTGCCTGGAGTGACCGTGGCGGATCCTCCGGTAAAGACTGACGCTCTGTTTGTCGCTGATCCTGACTTGCTTGCGCTTTATGATGTCGGTTATTCGGAACTTGTGTCGATTCTGAGGAACTCGCTCAATGAGAACCGTCTGTTCAACATTGTCCAGGGAACCAGCACTGTTCCGGTCGTGACAGGCTCCAACGCCGCCGGACTTTCGGAGATCCTGCATGGCACTTTCATCGAAAAGAAAAGCCTTGACGGGGAGACATCCCGGATTCCGGTTTCAAATCTTATGCGGCAAACCTTTGCCGAGGATTTGAAAACTTTGGTCGCAGGCCCGGAGGACAATTACTACCCTTTGGCTCTCGATGTTCCGTCGAAGGACGTGAAACATGTGATGGCCGCGGTGAGTGACGTCGTGCGAAAGAATGCTGACTTCGAGGTCGGCTATTCTGGTTCCTGGTTCTCCAACAGCAAGATGATTGATGAGATGATCATCATAATGCTGGTCGCCATAATCCTGCTTTACTTGATTTTGGCCTCGCAGTTCGAGTCGCTGGTCCAGCCGTTGATCATTCTGTCGGAGATTGTCGTGGATGTCTCTGTCGCCTTGCTGGTTCTATGGATTTTCGGGGTCAGCATAAACTTGATGTCGATGATCGGCCTTATTGTCATCACCGGTATTGTCATCAATGACTCCATCCTGAAGATAGACACGATCAACCGGATGCGCAAGGCCGGGGAAAGCCTTGAACGCGCGGTCATCGACGCTTCATCGCTTAGAGTGAAAGCAATCATAATGACTTCATTGACAACCATTTTGGCCGTCTGTCCATTCCTGTCAAGGGGTAGCATGGGCGCGGACCTCCAGTACCCGATGTCTCTGGTGATCATCGCGGGAATGCTTGTCGGAACCCTTGTCAGCCTGTTCGTCGTGCCGGCGTTGTATTATTCGATCTACAATGGAAGAAAGAAAAAATAGACTTTCTCCATTTTCGGTCGTTCTGATTATGGTGGCGCTGTCTCTTGTCGGGCTGGCGGCGTTGCCGCGTCTCAACATCCAATACACCCCGATGACGGAAGGACGTACGGTCTATGTATCTTTTTATTATCCCAACGCCTCTGCGGAAATCATTGAAAGCGAGGCGACATCCAAGATTGAAGGAGTCTTGGCGGGGATACGCGATGTCACAGACATTTCCTCTGTTTCACATAAAGGTTCAGGCTCCGTTTCTGTCAAGTTCCGCAAAGGCTCGGACATGGACGCGGCGCGCTTCGAGGTCGCCTCGGCGATCAGGAACATTTACCCAAGCCTTCCTGATGAGGTCTCCTATCCGGGAATATCCTTGTCTGGCGGCGGACGGGTCTCGCGGATATCCTATCTCGTCAAGGGCGGGATCCCTTCCCGGGAGATTTCCAAATATGTCAAGGAACACGTCCTCAGCCATTTGGCCGCCATCCCGGGAGTGGACAAGGTCAATGTGGACGGCGGTGTTCCTTTCCAGTGGGTGATCACGTTCGACGCCGACAAGATCCAGTCCATAGGAGTCACCGCCGATGAGATCGCATCGGCCTTCAATTCATATTACCGTGAGGAAATCCTCGGAATGACGGAAACCTCTGAAGGATTGATGACGGTGCGTCTTAAAGAAGCCTCGGACAAGGATTTCGGATCGATTCCCGTAGGTAATTTCAAAGGCCGTGTGATTCACATCGGGGACGTTGCCCAGTGGCGCTATGAGGAAGCGGTGCCGTCAAGTTACTATCGTGTCAACGGCTTGAACACCATTACTTTGACGGTGGAGATAGCTTCTTCGGCCAACCTGTTGACTGTCGCTTCCGCCGTCAAGGAAAGGATGGCGGAGCTTCAGAAAGGCTTCCCTTCGGAAATCACCGCCGGCATCGCCTACGATTCCTCTGAGTATGTCAGCGAGGAACTCAGCAAAATCTATGTCCGTACCGCCCTCTGCATCTTGATTCTGTTGATGTTCGTGTTCTTGATCAACAGGTCGTGGCGGTATATGCTGATCATTGTCTTCACTTTGACGGTCAATGTGTTGACCGCCTTGATGATCTACAGTTTGGCAGGTCTTCAGATCCACATCTACACCCTTGCCGGAATCACGGTCTCTCTCGGAATAATCATCGACACCTCGATCGTGATGATCGACCACTACGCCCATTTCAAAGACCGGAAGGCTTTCCCGTCCATCCTTTCGGCCGCGGCCACGACTGTCGGCGCATTGATGATGGTCCTTCTGCTTCCGGAAAAGGAAAAAGCCAACCTCGTGGACTTCATCTGGGTGATTGTCATTAACTTGGGACTGTCGCTGATCATCTCCTACCTGTTCATCCCGTCGCTGATGGAATATATTCCTGTAAGAATGTCGGGTGGCAAGTCTGGGCGTTCCCCAAGGAAGCTCCGCCGGATCCTGCGTTGGAACAGGTTCTACGCTTCCTACATCGGCTGGGGGGTGAGGCATCGTTGGGTGTATGTCCTTTTGTTCATCGTGGCGTTTGGAATCCCGCTCTGTCTGCTCCCTACCCGTCTGTCTGATTATGACAAGGACAAGGCGGACAGGTTCGACAGATTTCTGGACAAGATTGTCACCTGGAAACCTTACGACAGGAACCGTCAGTTGATAGACAAGATAGCCAGTTCCTCCTTCGGTCTGTTTTACAAATCCTTGAACCGCTCCAATTTCTACCGGGAGCCTGAAAAGAAACGTCTGATCATCAATGCCGGCATGCTTGAAGGCTGTACCGTGAACCAGTTGAATGATGTCGTGAGGGCGATGGAGAATTATCTGTCGAAGTTCGATGAGATCTCAGTCTTCACCACATCGATATATTCCTACGACAACGCCGAGATTTCGGTGGAGTTCAAGCCTGAGTATGAGAACTCAGGTTTCCCTTCCGTGCTGAAGTCCGAGGTCACGAGGATGGCGATCAATTTCGGCGGGGCGAACTGGAGGGTCTCCGGAATAGACGACAATAATTTCAACAACAACATCGTCTCGTCCTCCAAGAGCAACCGCATCTCGCTGAAGGGCTATAACTATCAGGAACTCAGCCGCTACGCAGAGAAACTGATGGCCTATCTCTCCACAAACCGCCGTGTCCAGGGCGCGGAGATCTGGTCGGGAGGTTGGAACGGCCGCCCTTCGATTGAGTTTGTGCTGGATTATGATTTTGGGCGGATGACGCTCGCCGACATCAATCCTTACGCCTACTACAACGCTCTGGGATCCTTACTGTACGAACGGAAGATCGGAACTTCTGAATATGATGGTGGAGCCGTCGATGTTGTCCTCCGTTCCTCGGATCTGGACAGATACGATCTCTGGCACGTTCTTAACTCTCCGATAGATGTCGGTCAGAAGAAAATGACGCTTTCGAGTGTCGGGGGCATCGACAAGCAGCGGACAGGTCTGACAATCAGAAAGAGCAACCAGTCCTACGAGCTTGTTGTATGCTACGACTTCATCGGTAGTTGGGAACTCAGCCGCTCCCTGTCCCAGAAGGCGGTCAAGTACATGAACGATGAGGCCCTTCCGATCGGTTTCAAGGCCGAGGTTCCGGGCTGGGGCTGGTTCGACACCGCCAAGCAGCAGTACGCCTGGCTGCTGTTTTTGATTCTTGCGGTGATGTACGTGATGCTTGCGATGACATTCGAGTCGTTCCGTTACCCGCTCGCCGTGATCTTTATGGTTCCGGTCTCTTTCATCGGCCTCTTCCTTGCCTTCGGCCTATCGGACTTCTCCTTCGATCAGGGCGGTTTCGCCGCCTTCGTGATGCTCAGCGGCATAGTCGTCAACGCCGGCATCTACCTCATCACCACCTACCAGTCCCTCCTCAGTGCATCGGTCCCTGAGCCTGTCGAAGGGACCACCTTTGTGACTAAACAAACTCACCGACCAGCCGAAGCGGCCAACATCCGCCTCTACGTCAAAGCCTACTCCCGCAAGATCAACCCGATCACCCTCACCATAGTCTCCACCATCCTCGGCCTCCTCCCGTTCCTCACCGACGGCCCCGAGGAGGTTTTCTGGTTCGACTTCGCCGTCGGCACCATCTCCGGCATGCTCTTCTCCATACTCGCCGTGATATTCATCCTCCCGATCTTCTGCGTTAAGCGCAAATAGGATATGGCCATGCGCTATTTTTGTGATGCTGAGAAGAAAAAATCGCAAGGTTGGATGGTGAAAACAAGGCTCTTTTCCTGACTTTGACAGCCTAAAAATTCCGTTTTTCTTACGTTCTGATAATCAATACATTGTAAAGAGCGCTGATTTTTCAGGGTGAATCGCATCACCTTTTCGTGCCTTTGAAAGAAGCTTCGTACATAGGTGTAAACAAGTAGGGTGAATCATTGCCAAAGTCAGGAAGCGCAAATAGGATATGGCCATGCGCTATTTTCGCGATGCTGAGAAGAAAAAATCGCAAGGTTGGATGGTGAAAACAAGGCTCTTTTCTCGGAATTTATACCGTGATCAATGTAATTGCTTGACAGTCTGCGCTTTACTAATTCTGATATGTTACAAGTATTTGATTAATGTATTGAAAATAAGCTGATTAAACTGTGCGAAATGAGAACGTGAATCTCAATTTGTCTGTAACAAATTAAGGATTAGGAAATTATATTTGCCAAAAGTGAAACTATTTTCCATTACCATATCATCCTTTTGCCGACTTTGCAGTCGGAAATAATACGTTTTATTATGAAAAAGGTTGTAGCATTATTATTGGCCATTGCGCTGTCTCCGGTAGTAATGGCTCAGGATCGGAATGTGCGGTTGGATTTGTTCGGGGCCGCCAATGTGGTCGGTGCCTCTTATGACGCAAGGTTCAAAGGGGATTCGGGTTTGGGTTTCGCGGTCGGTGTCGGGTACGGTTTCGGCATCGGGAACTGGTACGAGATTCATGGTGTCGGCGTGCCGGTGGAGATCAACTACCTGGCAGGTAGAGGAAAACATCATTTCGAGATCGGAGCCGGAATGTCCAACGGGGTGTATTTTGACAAGATTACGGAAAGCAAGACGGTGACCTTGCCTGATGGTTCCACGGGAACTGCTCCGAAGGAAGTGAGAACGACGCAGTGGGGAAATTTCCTTTACGCGAATGTCGGTTACCGTCTTCGCGCGGAGAACGGTCTGGTGTTCCGCTGCGGCTTAAGTCCATCGTACGGAATCGGGAAATATGGCTTGTCCAAGTCCGTTTTCTACCCATACCTCAGCTTGGGATATTCCTTCTAAAAAGAATCATACTCTCACCTGGAAGTCATCAAAGAAACTTCTGATTGTTCTTTCAGGTGTGAGAAACTATACGCACGTAAAACGGCATCTAATTGATACCTAAAGAGTTGATGTTTTAGGTGCGAGTATGTTTGCACACCTGTGAGTCAGCGAATTGCTCTTCCAAGTGTGAATATCCTCACGCACCTCGGTGTTATGGCATATTATTGAATGATATGCGGAACCTTGGGGGCACTATATTCAGGTTAATCTTAGAAGCTGTTTAGAATTGTTTGTTTGAAGGTTTGAGAGTGAAAAACTTCAGTTTCGACCGCTTCTTCCAAGGAAGATAGCGGTGCTATCTGACTGAAGAAGCGGGAAGAAAATGAAGATTTTTCACCTCAAAGAACATTTCAAACAATTCAAAACAGCTTCTTAATAAGAATCGAAAAACTTTCTCTTGCTTCTTTTCCATTCACGGTATCGCTTCCGTGAAGAGATCATGTCTCCCGTTCGGTAACACTTTCGGCCTCTTTTGCTTCCCGAGAGTGCAGGATGCACTCTCAGGAAGCGTTTACCCCACTTATCGTCTCCCAAGGGTGCTGTTGGGCACACCCATGGGAGACATTATTCCCCTTTTACGCTTCCGAAAGGCCATTCGGCATCCGCACGGAGACCTGCTCCGCACTCTCGGGAAGCATATTCGCCTCTTTTCGTTCTCGGAGAGTGTCCGGTTACTCTTTTGAGTAACACCCACCCTCATTTTTTGTCGCCCAAGAACCAGCGGATGGGAGGCTTGTTATTATTCATTGATACTCGTGGCCATGCACTTCAGGCTTTCTCATAGTAATGACGCCGCTTGAATGGACTTGCTATGGATTGCAAGTTTAAAACTGATTATCTTTACAGACATCCGCACAATTAAGGGATTGAAGACAAAAATGTCAGGATTTGATGTATTTAGTAACATGAAAAAATTAAGTTGCCTCAGATTAAGAGAATATTTTCGAGGATA
>OJAW01000832.1_pt1 | contig 19790 bp, 20 predicted proteins | sample 1589151 | NCBI WGS metagenome assembly OJAW01 (sample SAMN03283290) | human gut metagenome | biome: human-associated habitat; material: feces | host: Homo sapiens | place: Peru | collected 2012
GCTTCTTTTTGATGTTCTAAAACAAAGTTTGCCATTAAAATAGGATGATCAAAACGGGTATATTTTTCTTCGGTTAATCCTCTTTTTAACCCGTCATGGATAAGCAAACCAAATAACATCATATCTTTTTGATGCTTTGTATATTTATTACCTATTAAAGGGTTATCTAATAGTTCTTTACCAATTCTTACTGATGCTTTTAAATGTCTTAAAAGACCACCATCACCAGTAGCATAGTCTGGATGATACTTACCTGTACTAGATGCTCCCTCATGCAAGATATATTCTGGAATATTATTAATATAATAGACTAGTGCTTGTTTTAAATTTTCATCATTAATATAATTTATTTCTTGTTTAAATATTTCTTCTCTATTCATAATTACCTCACAAAATATTCTAGCATTAACATATGCTTATAGCAAGAAAAAAAGAGGCTCTACTTATTAGGTTTGCCTCTTTTACCACCAATATCATCTGGACTAATTCCTTTAACTTTTCTGTAATATGCAATAAGCTGAGACGTTGTTACACTAGCAAGCATTCTAAATAGGTTACCTAATGTTTGATAATCTCTATTACTTATACAATTTAAATAAATATTTTTCATAGAAGAAGTAATAATAATTGGTGCTAAATTATTATGAAGTAAGTGTGCGTTAGTAATAATTCTTCCTGTTCTACCATTACCATCTTCAAATGGGTGTATTCTTTCAAATTCTATATGGAACTTTGCTTCTCTTTCATAGAAAGCTCTTATATAAGTTTCTTTTGCTTGTTCTTTTTCTTCTGGTGTATCGAAGTCCATATCAAAGTCAAATGCCGGAATATCTAGGGCCCATCTGTATTATATTTATGGACTAGTTCTTGCATTTTAACTGGGACTAGTTCTTTTGGACATGTTTCAAATGTTGCACCAAATATACAGTTATCTACTTTTTTATATCCTTCGGTAATTCCTTCACTATAATTAACCATACTATCTATTTTAATGATATCTTTTACAGAAATATCATCTAGAAGTAAGGCATAGTCAAAGGCTGTTAGGAAACCTTTTTTAGTCGATTTTGCTTTCATATCAGCTTGTTTCATATTGCCGATTAATGTGCATAATTCGTTTGCTTTATCTATTAAAGTTTCAGAAACGTAGGGTAAATTAAGTACTTTTCCTTCTCTTTTTGCATTTTCTAGTTCATTTTTATTTCTATATGGTCTAACGGCACCTTTTACATAAGGTATAAAATCTGCAATACATGGTGAATAGATATCCAAGGCTTCATCTATAAGAATTCCTTTTTCAGGAACACCCATATATTTTAAATAACTTAAAACATCATTTAATCTATCAAGGTATAAATCTCTTGAATTTTGTTCTAAATAGGTTGCATAATATGTATTTTCTGGTGAAATAAACTTTTTTAGTTCAAATTCTGCATCATTTTTTGCTCTAAATGCTTCTTCTAATGCAGAACTCGTATAAGCAAAAGCTTCACCAAATATTGTCTTCATATATGAATTGAAAAAATTATCATTAAATTCAAAGTCCTCTATTTTTTTCATAATATCCCCTCTTTTGAGTGATTATATTAGCAGAAAAACATATGTTTGTCAAGTTGGTTAAAAGAAAAAGCCCGAAGGCTATTTATCTAGTAGTTTTGCTATCTCATTGATATTCTTCTTAAACATAATAGTATCTATAATATTAGATACACTATAGACAGTAATAAGAATACCTAGATATGTAGTAAGTGCTACTGTTCCAATACTTGGATAGAAAATAATTATTAGACCACAGGCAATAGATATAACTGCACATATTGCAAGGCCAAGCCAGTTGCTGTAACCATTTTTATTAAGTAAGAATGAGAATCTTAAATCAATCGCACTTTTACTAATCATGATGATACCAGTTACTATTGGGAATAATGTTTTAACAATATCAGGGTTTAAAAACATCACTACTCCTAATAAGATTTCAACTACTCCAAAAGTAATAAAACCTGTAAAGAAAATACTAGTTTCTTTCTCAAATAAGAAATAAATACCATTTATAATAAGGACAATTGCTAAGATATATGTAATAGTATTAAATGATGCTTCTGGTTCAATAATAAAAATAATACCTATTACAAACATTAATATTGATAAAGCAATTGAAGAATATAAAAATTTATTTATTTTACTTAACATAAGACTGCTCCTTTCTACTTTAATTTTAAGTTATATTAAGTATAAAGTAAATATACAAAATTATTAAATCTGTCTAAATACTTTTACCATTAACATATAATTTGTAACCATTTAAATCAATGTTACTATTAGTAGTATCCGCATTATCTAAAGAAGTTATGTATGTATCTCCAGTTAATTTAATTTTAGAGTTTTTATCTAGTTTTAGAGTTATGCTTTTAGCATTATTATTTCCATTTATTGTTCCTTCATAATTACTATTTGTCATATTTATATTTAACGAACTAATATTATCTACTAAAATATCACCAGTTATGGTTTGTTTAGTTAAGTTTAGGGTAACATCTCCACCATTAGATCCATTAGTGCCCCAAGGGCCTGCTTCTATTCTTAAGAATGCGCCACTTTTATCATTATTTTTAAATGTATTATTTTCTAGAGTTATAGTAGCACTAGTGTTTGTTATATAGAAAGTATCTCCTTTATTAGTTGTTATAGTACTATTTTTAGAAGTAAACTCAGCACTTCCTACACTGGCATCACCACTCATAGATTGATATAGAAAGATATTTTTATATGTTGTTGATAAACCATTTAGTTTGCTATTAGTATCTGTTAAAGTTACGTTATCTAGACTTACTGAGTTCTTTCCTTCAATAACTATGCCTTCACTTTTCTTAGAAGTAAGAGTAGCATCACTAACAGTTATATTAGCTGTAGAATATATACTAGGTGATCCTTTACCAGTTGTTGTATATGAACCACCTTTAATAACTAAAGTGCCACCACCACGGTCACTTCTAATTGCGGCAGAACTAGTACCAGCTGTATTAATTTCTAAATTGTTGCCATATAATGTTCCTCCACCGGTAACCATTACACCACCAGAATTATCTTTAGTAGTAGTTATCTTAGAATTATTAATTGTTATGCTCGTTCCATCATTTGATGAGTTATTAGTTGTTGCTGAGCCTCCATAGCTAAAGATGCCATTAGCTCCAGTGGCATCTGTTGTTATTTCAGAGTTATTTATATAAACACTAGCACCATCTTTAGCAAGAACTCCAGAGTTGTTTCCATAAAAACTTGTAGAATCTCCTCCATCAGAGTCGCCTGTTTTAGTTACGGTTATCTTACTAGCACTAACACTAACATCACCACTAATTAATAAAGCATTTTCATCACTACTAGTACTTATAAACTCATCCCCATTATATGTTTTATCTTCACTTATGGAGTTTGCTGATGAATAAGTAACACTTCCATCACCCATATTATTAGGGCCACTAGTATTAGAAGAATTTCTGTTACTTGTAAAATATCCACTAACAAAAGTAACTATTCCAGTAAGTATTAAACTACTTAATATAAATATTACAATCTTATCAGTATTAACAAATGTTTCTTTGAATGTTAATTTATTAAATTTAGACATTAGAAGATAAACTGCTGATACTGTAAAACCAAAACTTGCTACTCCAAAGATAACATAGTATTTAACAAATAAGCTTGCATTATTCATATTACCATTTGGCATCTCTTGAGCACTTCCATTATTTTCACCTTCTGGCTTTTCTGGTACTTGTTTATCTGTATCTCCATCTGGCTTCTCTGGTGGTTCATTAGTAGAACTACTATTATCATTTTCATTGCTGATACCATTATTATTGTCTGGCATTTCTGATGGTGTATTTTCTCCGCCAGCATTAGCACTCTGTGGATTACCACCCATATTACCACCACTTAAATTCTTACTAGCATACATACCAGTAAAAACTATTACTCCTAGACAGAGTATCATTATAAATATCAAAATCCCATTTTTAATCCATCTTTTCATAATACTTCTCCTTTCACACAAATCAAGAATAAACATCAAAAATGAAAAAGTGATGAAAATCATTCAAAAATTAAGTGAAATTATCTTTTATATTATAAGTAATTTAATTAATAATATAAAAAAAGCCACCAATGTGACTTAATCTACAATATAAGGATCTTCTGAGGTACCAGAACCACCAGAAATGGTAGTCGAAGATACTAAACTTATTGCTGGGCGCAAACCAACATTGTAATACACGCTGGCACTGTTATCTAAATAGCCTGAATGCACGAGCCAAGCAAACGCACTACTGCCATTGAAACTACCAGACGACAAGGACCACCAAGGATTACCACCGGTGTTTTCTTGCAAATATGTAGAATAATTATATGAATAAGCAATGGAACCGGAAAATGATATTTCATCTGCTGTTAATAAACCTATTTTATATGTTAAATTACCGTTTCCATTTGTTGTATCATTTACAGTGAGTTTAGATAATTTACCCCCGTTATTATCATTAGGACATTTTAACGTTGGCTGTTCAGTGGAAGCCAATCTATTATATGCCGCATAATCTATTGTACTAGTTCCATAACCTAATTTGCCACTTTCTGTACTCTTATCATTACACCATATTGTATCTGCGAGTTTATTTCCATATGCTGTCAAATTATTTTTATACCACGTTTCTAAATTTGTAAGAATTGTACTCTTATTTGTATTGGCATGTGTACTTGCATAATCACTTGCACCAGTTGCCCCATACATAAATCCGACATATGCATTATCATCATCATTATTATTAAATGCGCTATAATATGTAGTCCCAGAATACTTGGCAAATGCTGCTGTATCATTATTATTTGCAGATGAACATGGATTCACTACACTAGAGGTGTTATCGTTATGAAGTACAATTTTTACTGAATTATCCCCATTTATTCTTACTATTCGCCAGCATTTATTGGCAAACTGTACATAGTTGTTCTTTACTGCACCTCTAAAATAGTAAGATGTTCCATAATCATCCTCTGTACTCGCAAGAAGTGCTTCTGTTGTATTTTTACTAGAACTTAATACTTTATATCTAAAACTAGTTGATGTAGCACTTACTACATAATACACACTATCTAAGCCTGTAGTTAATTTCATTGTTCCAGCAGTACTTGAACCGGAACTACTTAATGAATCAAATGGTAAATATTTTCCAACTAATGACGAATAAGAATTTGCATATGTATCGCTTGTTACTGTTGCATCAGTTAAATTAAATCTCGTTCCATTTGCTTCCCATCCAGTTCCATAAGTTATATAATATGATTGCTGTGTTGAAGATACACTTGTGAAAATTTCACTTTCAACATCGTTTAGAACATAAGCACTTACTTCCTTACCTGGGGTTGTAAGAGGAGTTTTTACCTCATTATTTGCAAGTATTGTTCCAACTAAAGTATTATCTTTTGATGGTTCAGTAACAATAACTACTTGACTTGGATATGTCATACCGGCAGCTTGAGCAGCTGTTGTATCATAATCTATCCATAGCCTTAAATCAAATTCTTTACTTCCATTAGGTGCTAAAGTAACTTCTTTAACAACAAAGCCGTTATCTTTGTTATCTAATACTTTAGTAGACTGATTACCAACAATTAAAGATTTTCCATCAGTAATATCTTTGCTTGATACGTTTGCTTTAATATATTTACTAGGTATGTAATTAGCTGTTCCTTCTTTTAATGGATCAATTGTAATATATATTTTAACGTAGTTATCACAATTATTAGTTACTTTAAAAGTAAATGGAGTTTTCTTCATACCATTTTCATCTGATATTGGAAACTCATTTGTTAAGTTTAATGCACTATTTTCTTCAGTAAGTGTTGATGTAAAACATGATAATGCCGTTACTGAGTTATTATCTGTTTGCCTTAAATATATAGTAAAGAATGCATATGATACTCCAATAATGCAAAGTACAGTTACTAGTAAACTGATATAGATTTTTCTTTTATTTTTATTTTTTTCTAACTCTTCCATCTTATATTATACCTACTATCTTTCTATAGTTAAGTATATAATATACGTGGTTAAGTGTCAAACTGATTTTAAGTGTCATATAAAAAATGGTATATTAGTCTACCATTTTATCTATGTATTGAGTTAAAGGGGTTTTATAGAAGTCATCTATATTATTTATTGAATCGGTTAGTTCATATTTCATAAACCAACTCCCCATTTTAGTACCTCTATTATTTTTATATGGCTCATTAGGTGATACGCTTATGTATCTAACTACTTTATAACCTAGGCCAAAGTATGTAACTTTTCTTCCATCTTTACTAGTTATTTTTATTGTGCACGTAGGTTCATGACCTGCGCTTACTCTTCCACCATCAATATAACTTGTGATTAATCCAGCAAGTATAATTATAAGAAGGATGATTGTGATAATGATTAATTTCTTCTTTTTCATAAGATCTCCTTTATTAAACATATTATATCATGCATATTTTTAAGTGTAAATTTATAAAAAAATTACAGTGTCAAACTTTAGGAGTAAAAGCTTCATCCCAGTCAACATATCCTTCATCTTCATAGTCTTTGCAACTTAGTTTTATATCCCATGACCATATATGATTTTCATTACATTTTGGAATAATATAGGCTTTACAATATGATTTGTTATCTGTGTCTAGAAATTTTTCTTTGTCCATACCACCATTATATACTAAATCTTTATGAGTTATTAAAGGCGTGCCTTCATCGGTGTTACATTTTGGTGCGATAACATACATGTATCTTTCTAGTTCGGCATTTATGTCCTCTTTTATTTCAGTATATCTTTTTTGTTTTGAATCTTTACCATATGCATTTACAAGGAAAATAGCACCTATAATTATGATAATTATAAATAATATTATTAATATTTTTTTCATATACTTCATATATCTATTTTACTGAGAAACCTTTCTTTAGTTCGTTTATAATATTTTCTTTTAAGGTAATACTTAGTGTGATAAGTAAAAATAAAGCTACTGCCCCCATTACAGTTAGAGGCCAGCTATCTTTTTCATGATAAAATGATAGACCAACGATAGAACTAAAAATAGATAACAATATTAAAAATAAGAAGGGAAAAATGTTTTGTTTTTGTCTTTCTATATCAGTAAAAAATAATACTGATGTTACTATAAGACCACTAAAGATTAAAATTGGTACTGCTTCTAAAGCCCAACCTGGTGCTAAGAAAATATCTATTGTTATAAGAAGTAAACTAGTTAAAGTAATAAGTTTAACAAACTGACTTATTCTGTTATATTCAACTAAATCTCTGGATATAACTAGATCCCAAGCCATATAAATTGACATTAAAACAACTAAACTCCATGCTTTACCGCCAGTAATTAAATTAATAATTGGACAAATTACTACTGCAATAAGTAGTGGCCACTTCATAAAATTCATTAATCTTTGGTGTTTGATTATTTTAGGAGATACTTTAGGATATGTTATTTTAATTTTCATATAAACCACTTCCTTCCACTGTTACATTTATATTATTATTTTCTAATAATTCGTAAAGTTTTTCTTCAAAGGTAGGATCAACTGTCATTTTACTAATTGAAAATGTTGTTATGTTGTTTACAGTTACTACTGAGCAGCCAGCTCTATTAGTGATGCCTATTCCTAAAATAAAGTCCATACTTTCAATTTTACTTGAAAGTTCTTCTGGCAGTTTTATTACACCTAAATTAGATAATGTATTAGAAAATATCTTGTCGCCAAGAAAACCATAAACTATTTTAGCTATAGGGGCTTTAATTAATAGAGGTATATATTTAAGCATACTAGTCATTTTCTTTGTTGATGTAACCATTTTAGTCATCTCTTCTTTTGATGCTTTCATATCTAATTGTTTAGTTATTTTGTCAATAATATCTTCTATATTTGTTATTTTATCAATTTCTAATCTAATACCACAGTACATTGAGAAGTTACGAAGAGTTTTTGTTGGATAATATTTACGCATATTTACTGGAACTTGAATACTTATATCACCATTTAGTTTATCAGTTGCACTTTTTTCAGCAATAAACATTAGGGCAAGTAAGTATGAGGTTATTGTTGTATTATATTTTTGGGAGGCCTCTTTTAATTTATTAGTATCCATTTTAAAATGAATTATTTTACATGGTCTAACTTTAGATAGTTTGCCATCCATCTGCACAGCCATTTTATCTATGAATCCTGAGGTACTAAGTGCGTTTGGTACGTTTTTAAAAGCATTTTCATATTCTTCTTTTGAAGGCTCATCATTTATATTAAGTACTAGGTCACTTTTAGGTATACTGGTTCCAAGAAGTTTTAGGTATTCTGCTGTTAGTGATGTTAATAATGCTATGCCTCCAGTTCCATCAGTAAGAACATGAAAGAACTCAATACTAATTCTATTTTGATAGTATTTTACTCTAAAGGATTGAGATCCACTTACTGATACTTTAATTGGCTGAGATGGAATGTCACACTCTTCTTCTACTTTAAATCTTCTTTTGGTGGTATCTAAATAATGCCAGAAGAAACCCTTTTTTAAAGTAGTTGCAAATGTAGGAAATCTTTTAATAGTAAAGTTTAAGGCCATTTGTAAGATTTCTGGTACGATATTTTCTTTTAAATAAACGGATAATCTAAAGATTGCCATTCTATCGTGGGCCATTGATAATGGGTATATTTTAGCAGCATCATCTAAAGGAAACCACAATACAGGAGGTCTTGCGTAAAAGCCACCTAAGTTTTTTGTATCTAAATAAGATAACGTCTTTTTTAAATTGGTACTTTTTTTATGGTAATAAAGAATTGCTTTTTCAAAGTCATCTCTAAGTTTTTCTTTATTCTTTTTATTTAATAAACAGTGCTCATCAAATGAAGTAAAAAAATCTTTTAATAGTGTTTGTTCTTCTTTGGTAAGTGTTTTTATATATTTATTAAATTCTTCCATGATATCACCACTTGTTATATTCTATCATATTTTATTTTATTTAGTTTGTCATTTCTCTTTGAATCCAAAGCATTAATACATCAATAATATAATTAATTTCTTCATTTGTAAGTTTGTGTCCTTTTTTTATATTATGAATTTTTTCTAGGCAGCCTCTACAGCAACAACCAGTAGCGTGCTGTGCAATAAAAACAGGATGGACTTGTTTCATTGGGGTTTGCTTTCCATCGTTAATGGGGTTTTCTTGGGCAAGTCTTTTTGTTATTAAATCTCTTGCGTCTGATTTTATTTTTTCAAACCCTTTTTCTTTAACAAAATAATCATACACATTATATGCTCTGTATAAAGAAAGCATCATATTATTCGGATATTGGGCTGTACTAATCGGATTACTGTCCGTATGTCCCTCTATCGTTATTGTATTATCATCATATTCCTTGATGGCATCTGCAACTTTCCCAAGCAATGTCACAGCCTCACTTTTAAGTTCAGCCTTGCCGGAATCAAACAATATCCCGCCATTCATATTAAGCATAACATACTTGCTTGTTGCTGTTACTTCCACCTGATTGGATACATTCTGATTTTCTAAGGCCTGCTCTATCTTATCAGCCATCTTTTCTGATTCTTCAAGACCTTTTTTCTCCATCTCTTCTTTAGCGTCTTCTATTTCATTATCAAAGTCACCGTCCGAATTAAGTCCCATATTATTATAATATGTGCTTAGTTCTGTAAGCTGGCTTGCGCCGCTTCCCACAAGTATTCCGTCATTCTTTACTGATGAACCTCCCTGAGGAAGTACACTAAAGCTTGATGATAAAGAAGCTGCAATTTCTTCAAACTTCTGTGCATCAATAGTTGACATCGAAAATAAAAGAACAAAAAAACATAACAAAAGATTCATCAAATCGCCAAATGTTGCCATCCACAAAGGTGAGCCTGCTGGTGGATCTTCCGGTTTTCTCTTTGCCATCAGCCTTCACCTCCACCTTCTTCTGGAGAAACTGAAAGTCTGTCCTTAGGAGATAAGAATGACTTAAGCTTCTCTTCAATAACTCGTGGATTCTCTCCTGCCTGTATTGATAAAAGTCCTTCTATAACTATCTCTTTCAACTGATATTCTACCGAATTCTGTGCCTTAAGCTTATTAGCTATAGGAGTACACAGCCAGTTAGCAATAATGGAACCATACAATGTTGTAACAAGCGCAACAGACATATTAGGTCCAATTGCCGCAGAATCGCTCAAATCCTGAAGCATGTTTATAAGTCCGATAAGAGTACCAATCATACCCCAGGCAGGTCCTAATGCTGCCCACGTTTCAAAAAAGCCCGCAGCACTTCTGTGTCTCTCATCCATATTAACAAGTTCTGTTTCAAGAATTCCTCTTACAAGTTCAGGTTCAGTACCATCGACTATAAGAAGAATACCCTTCTTCATAAATTCATCATCAAGCCCCTGTGCAACCTCTTCAAGTGCAAGCAGACCTTCCTTACGTGCCACATTAGACAATTCAATAATCTTGGATATTGTAGCGCCATGATCAAGCTTAGGGCTCTTAAAGGCAATAGTAATCCCCTTAAAGCCATTCAGAAAGTCCTTAAGAGAATATGAGGCAACAAGTCCCATCAACGAACCACCAAATGTAATTATAATTGAAGGATAATCAATATAATCTATTACGCTGGCACCACTAGAGAGAATACCATACAATACCATTCCCAAGCCGCCTACAATACCTATAAGTGTAGCTATATCCATATTAACGTACCATCCATTCCTTTGTCCATTATTATACAATTATTGCTTAATTCTATAAATAAACCAAAATATTCAAATTCACATAATGCAAAAATATTTAATAAAAGCATTAATCAATCAGTCTTTATCCTGACTAAGAAATCTCCCCAGAATATTATTCTTATATTCATAAACCTTACCAACTATATCTTCCTGCGACTCCTTTACAAGAAGCTTCTTTCCTGTTGTTAAAGTTATTACCGTATCAGGTGTCTCCTCTACCGTCTCAATCAATTCTGCATTGAGTATGTATTCTTTCCCATTAAGTCTGGTTACTTTAATCATATTCCTCCAGTCATAATATGCACAGATACCATATAATGTGTAGTACCCCATTAAATTTCGACTATATATATTAAAACACCAATAGCGAATTATTGCAAGAAAATAGTGTAAATTTTAGTAAAAATGGGTCTAAAGTAATATTTTTTAACGCAAAAACCGGGATTACCATTGCAAAGCAACATTAATACTTCAAGTATCAAATGTATACTGCTAACAGTAATCCCTTATTTATATTATCTCTTTAAATTAATAAGTTCTTCAAGCATTGTATCTGAAACAGTTATAATTCTTGAATTTGCCTGATATCCTCTCTGAGTAGTTATCATTGTTGTAAACTCTGATGAAAGGTCTACATTTGACATCTCAAGAACTCCTGATGAAATCTTACCGTCAGATGCAGTTACGTCCTCACCTATGCCATCAAACTCACCTGAGTTAAGTGTTGACTGATAAAGGTTCTCACCAACCTTTTCAAGGCCTTCAGGGTTTGAAAAGCTTGTAACGGCAATCTGTCCTATAGTCTTAGTGTCACCATTGCTGTAACTTGCAACAATACAGCCTGAATTATCAATACCTACTGCTGTCATCTTACCTACAGCTTTACCAGCACCTTCATATATTCCTGATGAATTCTTAATACCTGTATAAGGCTTGATAGAAGTCTTATCAGCATATCTTGTAATTCCTGTTGCATCAAATTTAAGTGTAGACTGTGTATCGCTTATATTAGTACCTATACTCTGAATGTTATTAGTTCCGTCAGGATCTGTAATCGTAAGAGTAAGATTGTCCATACCTGTTCCCGTACCGTCAGTACTTAATACAGGCGCTCCGGAAAGTGTGTTAAATACAAGCTGTGAATCACATTCAATCTGTAAAGTTGTAGGTGCTCCGTTCTTAGAAACAGAAGTTCCTGTCACTGTATATTTAGACTGGTCTGTTCCTGCACTTGTAGGATCGTATGACAATGTCAATGTAGCCTGATATGAATTACCTATGCTGTCATAAAAATTAACTGTTGTTGTTATATCTTCTGTTGAACTTGCATTAATATTACCTGTTGCTGAAACAGCTGTTGTCTTGGCAGGTTCTGTATATGTAAACTTAGAACTTGTAACATACAAAGCTGAAACCTTATCCTTTACAACATTACCGTCATCATCAACCTGCCATCCCATAACATTGGCACCACCTGATGTAACAAGTGCTCCGGATTCATCAACCTTGAAATTTCCAGCTCTTGTGAAATATGTATTTCCTGCGCTGTTAACAATGAAGAATGAATCTCCTGAAATAGCAAGATCGTAAGGATTATCTGTACGTTCTGAAGCACCCTCTGTTGAAATTGCTGTTGAAATACTTCCTACAGATGAACCAAGACCAATCTGCATTGCGTTAGTACCACCTTTGCCACTCTCAGCATTAGGTCCTGTTGCAGTCTGTGTTGTCTGATAAAATACTTCGCTGAAAGTCATTGACTGTGACTTATAAGCTACTGTGTTAACATTGGCAATATTATTACCAATTACATCCATTCTTGTCTGATGTGCCTTTAAACCTGACACAGCAGAATACAATGATCTCATCATAATATTTGTCCTCCATTATTGTAATACGGATTATTTATAATATTATGACTGGCAGCTTAATCCCTTCTGGCAGTCGGGGATTATAACCTCCTAAAGGTCCGGCTATATAATTACTGCACCGTCTATATTAGTATAAACATTTTCCTCATTACTGTTTTGATCCATTGCTGTAATCACCGTTCTGTTCTTTGTATTAACTATGAATGCCATGTTATCAAGAAGAACTAATGACTCTTTAATACCTTTTAATTCAGCCTTACTGGTTCCTTCATTAAGTCTTTCAAGCTGTTCATCAGTAAGCTGTATATCTCTTTGTTCAAGTCTTTCTCCTGCATGCTTTGAAAACTTGACAGGCGATGAACTAAAGGTACCGTTTTCTGAAATAACTTCCTCAATAGAACGCTTCTGTTTTAATATATCGGCAAAACTTGCGCCATCGTAAGTCTTTTCTATATTATTTTTTGAATTATTATGACTGATTCTCTCAGTCATCTGTTCAATCGAGGTTACATTACCATTAATAATATTATTCATAATTATCACCTCAGGCATCCATGCCTACTTATGCTTTATCAGCTGACTCAGTTTCTTTTTCCGAATTGTCAGTTTTATCTGAATCAGTTGTACTGTCTGTAGTTCCTGAATTAGCGTCTGCCCATTTTTTATAATAATCATCATCCATAACAGTATCCAAATCAGCTATATCATAAAGCTTTCCACCAATTCCAAGATAAACTGTTCCGTCAATCTTTTCCCAATAATCAACCTTGCCTGCTATATATCCGCTGTTATTAAGCTTGGTAGTCATAATTACTGTCTTTCCAACAAGATTAGATGCTGACTGTTTCTCAACGCTTTCATTCATTTCCGCGGTTGCTTCAACCTGTGAAAATGTCGCCATCTGAGCCATATACTGCGAATTATCTGTAGGTTCAAGCGGATCCTGATTCTGCATTTCAGCTACCAGCAGCTGTAAAAAATCATCAACATCAAGTGTTGTTTTAGACTTGCTGTCATTCCCCTTTGTAGAACTAAGGCTTGAACTTATTGTTGAATTTGTCTGTGAAACGCTTCCATCCTTATCATTATAATAAGACCATGCACCTATTGTATTTGCCATTATCTCATCTCCTTTCCGATCTTTTTCTTATGCTGAATATTCAACACTGCTGTTTTCATTATTCATAAGATTATTCTTTCTTATTTCTTCATCCGATAAATCATCATCATCTTCAAATAATGCACTGATGTCAATCTTATGTCTGTTGTTATGAGTCTCCTGCTTATTATCCTTATGATTACCGTCATAAGCTGCTTCAAAGCTGTGGCTCTGGATTGTAACTTCAACAGCATCAACCTTTATTCCCTGATTTTCAAAATTTTCTTTAAGATTAACAATCTGATTCTCAAGAGCATGTTTAACCTGTTCATTCTGTGCTGTAAGCTGTGCTGTTACTATTCCATCCTTTGCTGTTACTGTTACATGCACGCTTCCAAGATTCTCAGGGTTCAACATTACCTCAATACTTGATAGCTGCTGTCCTGCTGTCACCTTCACAGTATCGATAACCTGTCTTGCAATATCAAGCTCATTTATGAAGCTTTCATTATCAACTGCTAAACTATCAATCGTCTCCTTAATTCCCTGACTTAAATTGTCAGCAACATAATTAAACATATCAGTTGAATTATCTTTCTTATCAGACATATTATTCCTGCTGTTATCAGTACCTGAATTCTCTGTAACATTAACCGTAAGTTTTTCTTTTATTACAGTTGTAAGAGCATCTTCCTTTGTATCAGGCTGCATTTCCTTAGCTGTATCATCATCAGTTACATAATCAATACTGCTCTGCTGTACTGCCGCTTTTGCAGTATCATCTGTCTGTGCTTTGTCTTCCATAGATGAAAGAACATCCTTAGCTGTATCAATTACATTTAACACATCTGATGAATCAACATTCAATTCTTCTGAAATCATCTGTACACCTTGTGCTGCAACATCTAATATGCTGTTAAGCTTATTAAACATATCTGCATCTGTTACAAATAAAAGATTATCCTCACTTCCTGTCAGCTGTGTAACCAGTTGTGTAAGTTTTTCAGGCTGAAGCAGATCAATAAATGTAATTCCAAGCGTTTCCATTGCATTAGCAATATCTTCATCTGTTACATTCAGTTCTTTTTTTATTTTATCCTTAACATCATTAACAGCATCTGCAATTTTCTCTTTCAAATCGCTGTTGTCTGCTTTATCAGAAACTTTATCAGAAACTTTGTCAGTTGTCTTCTGAGTATTAGTGCTCTGTGTATTGGATGTCTTATTTTCCTTAGAAACATCATTTGCAGATGTTTTCTTAAGATTAATCTGGCTGTCTGTATTGCTCTTGCTTCCACTTACAGTATTCTTTGCGCCCGCTGCCATTGATGTCTTCATTATTGATTTGAAATCAGTATCAGCAGATGTAGAAGCCTGTGCTGTGCTGCTCTGTGTGTTAACAGTCTGTGCGACGTTCATTGCCGCTGCGCCTATTGTCATATATCCTCCTTTCTTATCACTTTTGATAGTGAAAAACTGTATATTGTTTATGTCACTATATGGCTCATACAATATATCGGAAGATTATTCACAAACATTAACCTATGGATACATAATTTTTGTAAGTTTTGCAGCATACACACTATCCATCTCTGCCATAATAGCTGCTCTTTGTTTTGAAGTCATACTGAGAAGAATTTTAGATACAAGATTGGTATCACCTGTCATTTCCTCAAGTATTGCCGCAGCATTCTTAGCATCCATCTTGGTAAATGTCTCTGCCCAGTCTTTAACCTCCTGACTATATTCCAGATCTTTTATAACCTGTTCATATAATTTAGCTGCGTTATCTTTGTCAATTGATTCATACCATTTCTTATATTCCTCTATGCTAGGTGCATTGTCTGTGTAGACAACTTCCTTGTCAAATTCATCTTTTAACTGCTGATAATATTCTGCATTATCCTCAAATGTTTTAAGTCTTGATATTTCCGCCTGAAGTTCAGCTATAGTTTCTGATGATGCACTGCCATTATTCTGGTACTGTGAAAGTTCCTGTTCAAGCTCCTTAATTCTGTCTACCGCTTCTGACAGATTCTTATATTTATAGCCTGTCTCTTCCATAACCTCTTCGTCAGTAGGCTCTGGAAGTATACGATTGATAACCGGAACATTTTTAAGATATGGCCTTAACATGCTTCCAACTCCACCAACATTCATTTTAATAAGGAGTGCAAATATAACAAGCCATATTGCAATAATCACTATTGCAATAATTATATTCATAAATTTACTGCCTTTTCCAGATTCCTCTGTATCCATATTATCATCAAGATTAAGTTCGTCTTTTGATTTCTTTTTAGCCATATCATTCACCTGTTTCTCTATCGTTATAGTTAAAACTTACAACTTCATCTATCTCTTTCATTTCCTGTGCCGCCAAATCAGCTTTAAACTCTTCAAAAGCCTGCTCTTTTAGTTTATCATGAATCTTTCGTTCCTGCATAGCTTCATTTAACTTTTTTTGAGCAATCGCAACATTTTTCTCTGCTATCCTTACCCTTATAGCCTGCTGGTTAATCTGATCTTTAGTAACCTTTATCGAATCCGCACATCTTCTCATCAATGCAATATCAAGCTTCCCCTGTGACAATTCTTTTGCAGTATTTTCATACGCCCTGAGTTTTGAAATAATCTCCCTCATAACCTGTTCTTCGTATGAAAGTCTGCTCATCATCTGAGCATATTCGGTCTTTGCCTGGGTTTCAAGTCTTTCTTTTATATTAAGAATATTCTGCATTCTATATATAAACTTAGCCATTCTCTCCCTCCAAAGAATATAAAGCTGCCGCCTTGCTACTTCTTACCCGATTTTTCAAATGTATCATAATCCGAAAAAATATCGTCCAGTTCTTTTATTTCATCATCAAATGTAAATTTTTCATCAGTTCCCTGCATAAGAAATCTGTTTACATCATCTATTTTCTTAACTGCATAATCAATATTTTTATTAGAGCCGCTCTTATACGCACCAATATTTATTAAATCTTCAGCTTCATTATATGTTGCCAGCACTGTCTTTAATCTTCCTGCTGACTTCTTATGTTCTTTGGTAACAATCTGGCTCATACATCTTGATATGCTCTGCAATACATCTATCGCAGGATAATGATTTTTATGTCCAAGCTTTCTTGAAAGCATAATATGTCCATCAAGAATACTTCTTGCTGTATCCGTTATAGGCTCATTGAAATCATCACCATCAACAAGCACAGTATACAAGCCGGTTATAGAACCTTTATCTGACATTCCCGCTCTTTCAAGCAGTTTAGGCATTTCACTGTAAACGCTTGGTGGGTATCCCCTTGTTACAGGTGGCTCACCTGAGGCAAGTCCGATTTCTCTCTGAGCCATGGAAAAACGTGTAAGCGAATCCATCATAAGTAATACATCCTTGCCCTGATCCCTGAAATATTCCGCTATGGCAGTAGCTGTCTTTGCAGCCTTATTTCTTATAAGTGCAGGTTTATCGGATGTTGCAACAACAAGAACGCTTCTTTTCATACCTTCAGGACCTAAGTCTCTTTCAACGAATTCCCTTACCTCTCTGCCTCGCTCACCTATAAGTGCAATAACATTTATATCTGCCTTGGTATTTCTTGCAAACATACCAAGCAATGTACTCTTTCCAACACCACTACCTGCAAATATGCCAATTCTCTGACCTTTTCCAACAGTCAGCAAGCCGTCAACAGCCTTAACTCCAAGTGGAAGAACCTGACTGATTATCTCTCTATCCATAGGATCAGGCGGAGCTGCTTCTACAGAATACTCTTCCGTAAGCTCCAGCACCGAACCATCTGACGGATTTCCAAGACCATCTAATGTATGTCCAAGTATCTCAGGTCCAACCTTTACAGCTAAAGGCTTTTCAGTATTCTCCACAATACTTCCCGGTCCTATCCCGTCCACAACATCAAATGGCATAAGCAAAACCCTTGAATCTTTAAATCCAACAACCTCTGCATAAAGCACCTGGCTTTTATCAGCAGAATAAATTTTGCATAAATCATTTAATTTTGCATCAGGTCCTATTGATTCTATTGTCAGTCCAACTATTTTAGTTACTTTTCCAAGTTTTTCATAGAAAGACTTTTCTGTAACTGCAAAATATTTATCTTTGTTAATTACCGACAATGTCGTTCCTCCTAAACACAGCTTAAAAGCTTCAAATCTTTAATAAGATTATTAAGTTCGATATCAAGGCTGCAATTAAACACTCCTGTATCCGTCTCAATAATACATTCATTCTTTTTCATCGTTACATCTTCGACAATATCCATTTGTATTTCTTTTGACATTGCACAATAAATTTTCCCCTGATTATTAACAAGGAATTTATAATCGTCAGGGGACACTTTTATTATGAAATCTTTGCTGTTGTCAGCATGCATCATCACATTATTAATTAAATGTAATATTATATCCTGATTATCTTCTGATACCGTCATTGTAACTTTCTTAAATACTTCTGTAAGCACATCAACCAGTTCAGGCTCTATCTGTGCCTTCTTTTTTTCATATTCTTCTTTTAGTTCATCAAGCTTATTTCTGTATTCCTGCTCAAGCTCTGCCTTTTTATTATCTATTTCTGCCTGTGCACCACTCATTCCTTCACTAAAGCCTCTGTTTTTGGCATCCTCATATATGCTCTGTGACTGGGAATTTGCTTCCTCAATTATTGATTGTGCATCGTTATTGGCATTGTTTATTATTTCATCAGCTTTAGCATTAGCCCCTGCTATTATTTCATCAAACTGTTCCTTAGTAACAGCATGTTCCATATCAGCATCAGAGCCTGTGTTATCATCTGAAATAAGTTCTTCTACCACATCCGCATTAAGTCCATTTATAAATCCGTCAGAATCCATTCTTTCATCTTTATCTTCCATTAATGCATGTAGTTTTTCCCTGATTATGTCATTATAATCTATTATTCTTTCGTCTTTATTAACAGTTGTGCCTCGTTTTAACAGATTAGACAATTATCTCGTCACCTCCGCCTCTTGCTATTACGATTTCTGCTGAATCCTCAAGCTTTCTGATTATATTAACAATCTTCTGCTGTGCTTCCTCAACATCCTTCATACGGACAGGTCCCATGAATTCCATGTCTTCCTTTATCATAACAGCAAGACGCTTGGACATATTGTTGAAGATTGCCGTCTGTACCTGCTCGTTTGCATTCTTGAGCGCCATCTCCAGATCATCATTACCGACATCACGCAGCACACGCTGGATCGCTCTGTCGTCGAGCAGCAGAATATCCTCGAACACAAACATCTTCTTTCTGATCTCGTCTGCAAGCTCGGGTTCTTCGATCTCCAGAGTTTCCATAATATGTTTTTCAGTTCCTCTATCAACAGAATTAAGAATTTCAACAATAGCATCCACGCCACCGACAATAGTGTAATCCTGATTTACAAGTGATGCTAATTTTCTTTCAAGTACCTTTTCTACCTGCTTGATTACATCTGGAGAGGTTCTGTCCATCTGTGCTATACGCTTTGCAACATCTGCCTGCTTTTCAGGTGGAAGTGCTGATACAACAGCAGATGCCTGTGATGGTGGCAGATATGATAATATAAGCGCTATAGTCTGTGGATGTTCATCCTGAATAAAGTTAAGAAGCTGTGTAGAATCTGTCTTTCTAATAAACTCAAACGGTCTTACCTGAAGACTTGCCGTAAGCTTACCAATAACATCCCTAGCCTTCTCTTCTCCAAGTGCTTTTTCAAGAAGTTCCTTGGCATATGATATACCACCTTCAGCAATGTACTGCTGTGCAAGACACACTTCGTAAAATTCATTAAGCACCTGTTCCTTTGTCTGAGGTGAAACACTGCTTGTATTAGCAATCTCAAGCGTAAGCTGTTCTATCTCATCATCTTTTAAATGCTTAAATACCTGTGCTGAACGCTCTGGTCCTAATGCAATTAGTAAAATAGCTGCTTTTTGTACACCAGTTATATCATTACCTGCCATAGCCATATTCTATCACTCCCA
>OJAW01000833.1_pt1 | contig 19789 bp, 23 predicted proteins | sample 1589151 | NCBI WGS metagenome assembly OJAW01 (sample SAMN03283290) | human gut metagenome | biome: human-associated habitat; material: feces | host: Homo sapiens | place: Peru | collected 2012
TAAGCCGTTTTATCAGACGAAAAAGGAGAAAAAATGAACAAAAGCAACTCAAAAACAATCTTCACAACCAAGTATATGGTACAATTAGCACTTATGATGGCAATCATTCTTGTAATGTCATTCACACCTCTTGGTTACCTTAAAACACCAGGATTATCTATTACACTTCTTACTATTCCAGTTGCCATTGGTGCAATATTATTAGGTCCTGTAGGTGGTGCAATCTGTGGTCTTACCTTCGGTCTTACCAGCTTTTATCAGTGTTTTAGCAGTGCCATGGGAATTGTGCTTCTTGGAATTAATCCTGTAGGTACATTTATAACTTCTGTAGTTACACGTTTTCTTGAAGGTCTTCTTACCGGTCTTATCTTTAAAGGTCTTCACAATATTAAAGGTGTACAGAAATTCTCATACTATATAGCAAGTTTTGCATGCCCTGTACTTAATACAATATTATTTATGAGCTCACTTATTATTTTCTTTTACAATTCTGATTATATCCAGGCATTTGCAACTAAACTTCACGTTACAAATCCTTTTACATTTGTTATTGCATTTGTTGGTACACAGGGAGTTATCGAGGCTGTCATCTGCTTTATCGTGGCAAGCATATTATCAAGAACTCTTTATGGAGTACTTAAAAAGAATGCACTTTAATAATGTGCTTTAAATAAAAGCAACCGGTACATCTTCAAATTCCAGCATACGTTGAAGATGCACCGGTTATTTTTGTAATTATAATTATTCCTACATCAGTATTTTACTTCTTCTCCATCTCTTTAAATGCCTTCTCATACTCTTCCTTGGAATACTTCGTGAGTATCTTCTCTTTATCTATCCCAAGTTCAAGCATGGAGGTTATGGCACGTACTCGTTCCTTCTGCTGACCTTCATTTATACCTTGCTGTATTCCATCTGCAACGCCTCTCTGGTACTGCTCTTCCTTCAGTATCTCCATATGCCCTTCTTCATCAGAACATTGTTGTTGGTAGTCATCTAACTTATTCTACCCACATCTGAAACTTGTCGATAGCTTTTCCCATAACCCCAGCATAACCATCCATTCCATCTCTTTTTTCTGCATCTATCTGCTCCGGGAAGAAATTTCTATTATCAAACACAGATGCCATATAGTGAGCATACTTCCAAGGTTCACCCTCTGATGTATAGTAGATGATTTCTACAGCATCAATCGGTGTTTTCTGGTCGCCAGCAAATCCATTCTCATAATCATTATAATCATATCCGGTTACATATGGAAGCCATACTCCATCTGTTGTGTGTACCCTATACTTGACACAACCTCTATCTACTCTTATCGCAAGAGCTGTTATAGCTGTATTATCACCTTTACCAGCCCAGTCTTCACGATTGGCTACTTCCGGCCACCACCTATCAGTATAAGCTGCATAGATAACATTAACCGGTTCGTTATCATTGTCATTATCCGAATTACTGTTATCATCTTTCTGATCAGCGCCTTCATCACCTTCATTAGTTTCCTGATGTTCATAGAATTCCGATAAATCTGCAACACCTTCAATACCATCTACAAGTCCTGAACTTGTATACTGCCATCCAGCAAGATACCTAGCAACATCAGGTTTCTTATCCTGAGCAGGCTCTTCATTCACATTCATCTGCTCATATCCAAGCCAATACCTTGCAATCCAATATTTACAGTTTAGAATTTCTTCATCTGCATATGGCGCTATATATGATCCATAAAAGCTTAATCCTGTATATATACCAAAATCATACCCGGCAGATTCTATTATATCTTTATATGCTTTTATTATATTAATAAGTTCTTCTCCAAGATTCTGCATACACACATCTTCTATGTCCATCCAGATTGTTACTTTTCTTCCGGCTAATGCTTCAAGTACCTTTTTAGCTGCTGTAACAGCCTCTACAATAGATGGGGTATATACATAGTTATATACCCCGCAGATATGTACTCCTGAAAACTGGCAACCTTTCCAATTATTTTCAAACTGGTTATCCTTGTCTAAGTCCTTACGAATAACTTTTAACACCGCATGGCTAATTCCTGCTGCTTTTACTCTGTTCCAGTCAATATCTCCATTCCAGCTTGATACATCAACACATGTTACTTTACTCATAATTCTTTTTCCTCTCTTTCTTTTGAATCTTCAAATGAAGTTTTCTTTTCCACCTGACTCTTAAGATTGCTTACAATAGGCTGTAAAAATGGTGGAAGTGTTACACCAATATCATTGATGTTTTCCAAGATACTTATAATCTCATTGCAAATCAGCCATATTGCTACAACACAAGCCACTAAAAAAGTAAATGGCAATGTTATTCCTATAACGCCGGCAGAATAAGAAAGGAGCTGGTCCACTATTACACCAACTCCTACCAAAAGCCACATACATATTTTCTTCGCAATGCCTCTTATACTCTTATAACTGTCGATTTCCTGTTTTCTAAACTTAGAAGCTGCAAGACCTGTAAAATAATCTATTAGATTACATGTTATAAGTAATAACACCGGAATTGCTAAAATCCCAAGAGCACTTAATATAACGCTCCATATTGCTGTTACAATTGCTTTAATTTTTTCCATACTATTTTCCTCCTTAATTTAAGAAGGTGCCCTGCTTACACAGAACACCCCAATTTTTATTTCTTCTCATTTATTTAATTTAATTTATGAACTATTCATTTTAAACTCCTCCTTTTCCATACTGTTTTTTCTACACATATTAGTATTTTAATAAAATAATATAAGTGCTATAACATTAGCATTATTTCTAAGAGGTGCTATATCTACTCTTCCAGCATCACTCATATATATTCCAACAGATTCATTATATAAAGAACGAGTCCAAAAATAACTATTTGGTAGAACTTCATTGTAATTATATTTATTAAAAACATTTAGTTTTTTTATTCCCGAACCGCTTTGAAATCCATTCGCACTAAACATTTGCGAGCCACATACTTGTACTTCTGTTAAATTTTCTATATATGTTGTACAAAATAGTGTATCAGCAAATTTATTAATTGCATTATTAGTTATTGCATGTTCCAATAGATGTTTATTCGCATCTCCAAATAATTTAGTTATATCATTTTTAACATTTGTCAGTACAGCACTTGTTGTATATGTATACAATGTAGAGTCACTATAACATGTTGCATTACCACCTAAAAAATACGGCGATAATGCCTTAGTGTTTACTAAAATTCCTATATGATGTGTGTCTACTACTGTAATACTGTTATACCCACCATAATAAGTATCCATATCCGCTAATACATAAATATAACCACTAGAACCTATAAAATAATCTCCCAATGCATAGTCATATTTTTCCAAATTCTGTTCTGCTACTGCTTTAGATAAATTTGATAGATTATTAGTTATATTTTTTCGTGTTCTTCTAATATAGTTTGCATACTTCGACATTCCTTCTATGTCTGTATCTTTTAAATTAAGCCATTTTTTAAAAGCCTCATCAGTTGTATAGTGTATTTCTGTTGTAGTATTTTTATCATCAAAAGAATCTACATAACAAGCTACCGCATTTATAGCTCCAGCCTCATCATTATCAATCGTTCTATTGTATCCTATTCCAATTATATTAGGACTACTATCATCACATATATCACGGATATATTTAGATGATAATACCTTTTTTTCCAAGTCTGGAGTGTTATCAACCTTTTCCAATCCCACACCCTTCTTATTTAGCTTTGAATTTAATTTAGAAATCGCACCGGTAACGGTTCCACCTCCTATTGTAGATATGTCAATATTTCCTAATAGTTTTACTATCTCAATCACATTTTTTATTGCAGTTTTCACTTTACCTAATGCCGATTTCATCGTTTCACCAGCGACAAGTTCTTGTAAGTTTTCACTCGCCTGATAGTCCGGCATAGCTTCCTCAAATGCGATATCCATGTCTTCTTTCATTAGGTAGTCGCTTAATTCACCACCAAGGCAATCCCACATTGAATCCTCTGTTTTATATACATTTGTGCCAGCAGGATATAATATATTTCCACCATCTTTAAACATTTTGGTGGAAGTAAATTCTGTACTAATATTATACATAGCACCTACCTCTACAGTGCTAATTAAAGGCAACGCAGAAAATTCTACTGTTCCTTTAGGTTTTAGTGCTCCTGTTATAGAAATTGCTGCTGCCTTAGCCGCATCCATATAATCTTTAGCATTATTCATATATGTTTGTGCATTATTTCTATATGTTTCTGCTGCCGTACTGGCACTTACAGCAGCGTTGGCACTCTTTTCCGAATTTTCACTATATGTTCCGGCATTACTCTCCGAGCTTGCCGCTGCACTTGCACTTTTTTCAGCGGCATTTTTATAACCACCAGCCTGTGTTGCTGCTGATGAAGCAGTACTAGCACTAACTCCTGCTGCCTTTGCACTTGTATCAGCAGCAGAAGCACTTCTCATAGCTGCATCTGCTGTCTCCAATGCTGTATCTAAATATTCTTTTGTAGCTGTTGCATTTTTCTCTGCACTTGCACTATATGTTCCGGCATTACTCTCCGAGTTTGCCGCTGCACTCGCACTTTTTTCAGCAATATTTACACTATTTTTTATGCTATTCATGTAGTTATTTTCAAGTGCATCCTTAAATTCTGTAATAAAATTAAAATCTTCCTCAATTGTATTTTTATCTTCTGTTATTTCCTCTAATATTTCATTAAATATTTTAAGGTAGTTTTCCTTTATCTCATCTGTTGCCTGCTCTATCTGGTCCACAAAATCCTCATATGTTCCCATTCTTTTAACAACGCCAGGCGCAAAACACATCCATATTTTCTGCCTTTTTCTGTCACTATCTATGCTTACAGCCCATTCTCCTGGTTTCATTTTTTCAGGGTCAAAGTCTGCTTCCATTCCTCTTCTTACATAAATTCCCATATTATTTACCTCCTAACGTGCTGTATCAGAACTCCAGACAGCTTCTCCATATATGTTATATAGTACAAGATTTCCATCGGTCTGAAGCTTTAATTCATCTCCTCCTGAATTCCCAAGTATTAATGTCCCATCTAAACTCCCTAAATATGATTTACTGTTTTCTCCAAATTGTAAAACATTATAGGGATCTCCATCAAAATAATAGTCCTTATTAAACCAAAAAGAACTGGTTTCTATGTTTTCCGTTTTTATTTTGTAAATTTGTAAATCATCTATTCCCATGATGGTTTTTCGTTCCTGTCCCCACATATCTATACCTACAACAGATATTATTCCATCTGTGGCATAAGGGTTTATCGTTATTGTTACATTACTCTTCTTTGCTATAACACAAGTATCATTGTTAAAAGCCGTCTTTCCCATTAATATTCTTTTTACAAACGAAAAATCAAAAACATCTATAGAACCATCATTATTAAAATCATATAGACTTTTTTCCAGTTCCTTAGTTGTTTCTGCTAATATTGCATTTTTTATAGTTTCAGCCACCTTTATGTCAGGTGGTATATATGTTTCGACTGTTCTTTTTAACATTCCATTTTCTATATTCCAGCCACCTATCTTACCAGCCTGAGCATTTACGCCATCCTGATTCCAGGATCCAATCTCTTCTCCGGACGAATTAAGCATCTTTAATACACCATGTGTATTATCTTGTCCACCAAGTGTAAGTGTTCCACCATATATATAATCTGCCATAATCTTATTTGCAGCCACTATATCCATTATCATTTTAGCTGTTATAGTAAATCCATATGGGTATGTTTTACCACCATCCATACTTAGGCCTATTGCTTCCGATGTCCACTTTGTTATAAATGTACTTTCTTTTAATGTTGGCTTATCGTGCGTGTAATATATATATCCACCGCCTTCCGCCATTTCTTTTGTTGTATATAAACCCGAACTATCTGATAATTTTTTTGTCAATTCTTCAATTGCCTTTTCCCTTAAGGTTTTTTCTTTTTCAATCTTTTTATCTGTTGTAGAGTCTGCCATCTTAAGAATTTTTGTCACCGTAGAATTACCTGTTACAGAAGCCTCTTCAGGTGTTTTACAATCACACGTTATACTTGTGTAATCCCCAATGTTATATGTTATTCTTGTCAAGTAACAGTCATATGCGTTTCCCTTATAATCTTCCACACATACCGGATCCATAGACTCCAACCTAAAATCAGATCTTATTTTTCCACTTAGTTTTCTAAATCGCATGCCGGCATACTTATTATTCAACGTGCTCAGGATATCATTTACATTTTCCGCATTTAACAGTGGATTATTTACAATTTCCAAAACATATCCTTCATTTCCAACAATATAAAATGTATCATTTATTGTTGCAGCTACTCCTGTTATAATTGTATCTTCTGTAGCGACAGACAAATCCGATATATCATATTTAAACTCTATATCAGATCTGTCTCCAAATGTTCCACCATCAAATGTGCTACCTGTAGTATAATCTGTAAAATTGCCACCATCTGCTATATCTCCAGAATTATAATTTTCTAAATTTCCGCCCTCCAGATTATCTCCTTCGTTGAATATTCTTTTATAATCATTTATTGTAATAATTCCTTCCACATTTGCTTTTAACACACTTCCTGCACATTGCATTATATATCCTGCAAGCTGTCGGTATGTTGTTATACTGCTATCAATTTCAGAAAGTATTAATTCTCCATTTGTAATTTTTTGTGTTCCTAATGTAAGACCACACGCTTCACAAGCAAATTGCATTGCTTGTAAATATGTACATGGAAGATTAAAACATTTAATATCTATACTCTTTTCCATTGCATATACATTATCGTAGCATGTTAACTCTAATAACCCACTAGCATATTGTTTATCATGTACCTTATATATTCCTTTTTTATATTCTTTTCCATTATTAATTACATATGGAATTACTGTTGCACCGGTGCAATCTTCCAAACTAAAACCCTGATCATAATTTAATAATTTTAAAGAAAGAACTTTGCACGATGTAAAACCTATACTAAAATTATCACTATCACTAGCTGTATCTTCCACTTTAAATCCATCACTCATTATTCTTTTCTCATCAATATTCAACTTTTTCCCTGAAACAAGATATATTTCAATTCGTGCAGAATCTCTTCCTTTTCTTTCCACATTTGACATTTTTACACCTCTATTCTGCTAAATTCCAAACTCCAATACACTTTTCCATCTGTATCAGCTTCTACAAACGCAGCTTTTCTGTCTCCAACATAGACTTCTGTCTTTGTCATTTCATATGGATTTCTTACATCCATATATTGCATATCAGCATATTCTATGCCGTCAACTGCATTTGCTATTTCTGCTGCCTTTTCCCACTCAAGTTTGCTCCACTTAAGTGGAATAGTGTCTTTTACCGCTATAACATCTTTATGTGCTCTTCCATCCAGTGTTCTTCCTGTCTGTGTACTGCTCAAGTCCGAAATAGTCTGTGCATATGAATCAGGCAGAGGTAATTCTACCCCTGCCAATATTAAAACCGGTCTGAACTTTGCCATAAATATCTCCTTATATTCCTAAAATAGGATCTTTGCCTGTTTTATCTCTCTCTTTTTTGTATTCCTCCACAAATGCCTGAAAGAATTTTGCCATCTCACCTTTAAGATTTACAACCACCTCTGTTCGCTGCTTATCTGTTAATCCTGCAAGTTCATCTCTCATTATTTGTCTTATAAGTCCTTCTGGAGCTTCTATGTTATTTCCACTCTTCTGGTCTCCTAATACAGCCACAAATGGACTATTAGCCGGTATAACCGCACCTTTTGCCAAAAATGGTATCTGTGGAGCTGTTATGTTAGGTAAAAAGCTAAAAGGATGTGCGCCTAATATATCTATGTTTCTTAATTTATTAAACGCATTGCTTATTGTTTTTATAGGCATTGCAACAACATTGTTTATTCCCGATATAAGCCTGTTTATTATATTTTTAAATGTTGTTCCAATCGCAGAAGCGACTCCTTCAAAACTTGTCGCACTAAATATATTTAACACACCACGCCAGGCATCACTGAATATATTCTTTAATGTTGTTCCTAGATTTCTAAATGGTGCAACTATTGTGTCGACAACATTTTTAAAACCTTGTCGAATATTTCCAATCATCCCTGAAACACCATTCATAAGACCCTTTATTAAAAATTGTCCTATGTCTGCAAATACCGTACTTGGACTATGTATTCCGAAGAATTTGCAGACTGCATCAATTATTGGTTTTACAAGATTTTCGTACAGCCAATTTCCAATATTTTTTATCAGCTCTACTATTCCACCTTGTAATCCTTCTATAAGCATTTCTCCTATGTTATATCCAATGTCAAAAAAGAATGTTATAAAAGCAAGAAATGCTGTTACAAGCGTTTCTACCAATGATTTAAGTACTCCGCCCCAATCTATGCCTTTTATAACATTTACAACCGATGTTGCTAAACCCATCCAGTCTACATTTCTCAAGAAATCGCTTATCATGTTTGCTAAACCAATAACAAACATAGATACATCTAATCCCAACTGCATCCAATCTGTAGTATTAATAAAATTAGAAATGCTTTGTGCCAAGGATGTTCCCAAAAGGCTCCAATCAAAGGTGGATAAAAAACCGTATATCCATTCAAAGGCTCCATTTAACTGATCTGCTAATGTTCTCCCTAATAAGTCCCACTTAAAGCTCGCCACAGCAGAAGTAAGACCATTACCTATATCTTTTCCAAAATTTAAGAATTTAAAATTTTTCAAAAATGTATCTATACTTATTAATGTGGTATTTAAACCACCGGAAATTGCCTGTCCCATTGTGTTCCAATTAATTCCGGCTGTAAGTCCATTAAAAAATGTTGCAAAATCCTTTCCTTTATTGGCAGCTCCAGAATATACCTTCTGCCAATTAATTCCTTGCAGCATTCCTGTTATTTTTTCCCCTATTAAATTACCAACATCTGTAAAGTCCTGTTTTTCCCATGCCTGTTTAAACATTTCTGTCATATTAAAAACTGTCTCAGAGTCCGCCACATCAAAATTAATATTGTCGCTTCCACTGCTGCCTGTCGAACCATCTGATAGTATATTAAACTCATCAATGTTTGCAGAAGCTTTTTGTGTCTCTTTACCAACATTTTTTGCCGCTGCTGCCTGTTGATTCATTGCTTTTGCCGCCGCTGTACTGGCACTTACAGTTTTTCCAAATAACGTATTAGTAAACACCGCCATTTGACTGGTAAGTGTTTTTAACCCCTGCATCAGCATATTTATATATGGCATTGCCGCCGCATATATTGGCTGAAATGCAACCTGCAAGTTTCCTTTTATAGATGCTAAAGAATTATTAAAATCAGTATTTGCATTAAGCATAGTACTAATTTCTTCTCTTAAAGCATTCAAGCCCTTTCTTATAACAGTAAATACCAATGCTGTCTTAACAAGTCTGGAAAGTTTTTTTAATGTTCCATGCATCTTTTCTGTTCTATTATTTACTTTGTTTAAGACTCCACTCATTCCTGTCGCCTTCGATGCAGTCTTTCCTATCTGTTGTGCTAACATTTTACATATATTGCCAAGCTGTTTTTTCCTTGCTATAGACTTCTTTTCAGCATTTGCAGCTTCTTTCTCTGCTTGTTTTATCTCAGCCGCTGCCTGTTTCTCTGCTGCCACTTTTTCTCTTGCTGCCTGCTTTTCGGCATTTGCAGCTTCTCTCACCGCCTGTTTTTCTTCTGTTGCCTTTTCTTTTGCAGCCTGCTTTAATTGATCAATGGCTCTTTTTCCAGCTTCTTGCTGCATATAATAATCTCTTAAATCATTTTTTGCGGCATTTATAGACTTTCTTAGTTCTTCTATGCTTGCCACATCCTGCTTATATGCCTCTGATTTGCCATCTACTTCAAACTCTGTATATCCAGCAAGTTTTTGTTCTAATTTATCAAGTTCTTTTTCATATTCTTTTATTGATGCAATTATTGCTTGTGGACCATTAATATTGTCAAACTTATCCATCATCTGATTAACCTTCATTAATGCAGATGCTGTCTTTATGGTTTCCTGAGTTAAATTTCTCATGTTTTTCTGTGTACCTGATGTACCTATATCAGAGATATTGCTTTCAATATTCTTTCCCATATTTTCTATTGTTTTCGCAATATCATTTACCATACTCCTTAACTCTTTACTGTCTGCATCTAATCCCTTCAGGTCAATACCCGTATCAAAGCTTATTTTTCTTTCATCATCCATTTAATAAGCCCTCCATATAAAAATAGAGGACTGTTTCCAGTCCTCTAACCAAATGTATTTTTTATAAATTTTTCATCTTCCAGTTCTTCTTTGCTCTTAATTCTTGGAAGGTCTATCATATCTTTGTTTTCTCTATAAAAAACTTTTTCATATTTTTCAAGTTTTTCATGTTTTGCCAATTTTCTACGAAGATAAATAACTTCACTAAACACACATTCGCCTATTTCCATGTAAAATCCAATAAATGTCCACCAATGTATATATTTTACTGTCCTTACTTCTTTTCCCGCAACTCTGTTTATTGCAGGTATAACAATAGACTCGTCATGTTGCCAATCCATAAGGCGCATTTCTTGTGTTGTTTTTTCACTGTAGTTTTCGCCACAATCAATAAACCACACAGCTTTTCTGTATGCCTCTTCAATATCTTTTTGTGGTATACGTTCATAGTTTACATACAGTATTTTTAAAGCTACATAGCACTTTTCATTATCTTCCAAATCTTCATCATTATAGGCTTGAATTATCTTTAATATATCTCTGTAATCCGTCCTAATCTTGTATATTTTCCCATTTACTTCAAGTGTAACCGGCAAACCTTTCATTTTACACCTCGTGGAAATTCTTATTATAATTTCTATAATGGTTCTTATTTTTATTATATTTTCTACGTGTCTCCCTATTGCCTTCATATTCTGCTGTATATTTACTAACACGCAGATTTACATTATCCACCGTTTCTCCACATTCATTTCCAATAAGCTTTCCAAGCTTTTCTATTATCTCTTCACACAAAAGCTTTTTCCCATTACCGACTCTGCAAAGTGGAGACTGTCCGGCAAACAATACATCATATGCATCCGCATTAAACAAATAGTCTATCTGCTCTCTTAATGCTGCATTAAATGCATCTATCTGCTCTGTAACAATATCTGCATTATCCTCTACAGTTCCATCCGGCTTAATCTTTACATCAGGAAGTTTATCAGCAATATTATTAAGATTATTAACAACCTCCTTATAACGTGTAAGTATGTTTATATCGCCCGGATTGAATCTTAAAATTCTATTAGGATTTCCATTAATCTTATAACTTTTCAAGCCTTCATCAAAAGACAAATTTTCCATATTAGACATATATTATTCTCCTTATACTGTCGCAAATGTAGGTGTTTTATCATTCATGGTCACAGTTCCCTGTTTTCTGTTTCCATTAAGACTAATAGTGTACGGAATTGCCACACCACCTGTCTTTCCACCATAGCTTGTAGGCTTAACAACCACATCTTCTGTCCATGCATCAAATGGTCCTGTTTTCTTATCTACGACAACTTCAAGAATCTTCGTCTTACAATCGTCTCCTGTAAGTCTGTTCATGGCAATATCTTTAAGCTTTGGATAGATGCTGTCTTCTGTATTAGCATAGTATGTATCCACTTCTATACTTGGCTCATATCCATTATCCTGTACAGATGTCTCATCGAGAATATTTTTCTTGGTTTCTGTATCCGGATTTAATTCCACACTCATATCCTCTACATCTTTTCCTATCAGATACCATACCGGTTCTTCTCCGCCAAACGATGCATCTATATAATGTATCAGGTGGCTTCTTTTAAGCTTGCCTACTCCTTCTCCTCCAAATTTCTGCAAATCTAATTTCATTGTATTATCCTCCTATGCATAAATTTTATATTGTGCTGTTATCTGTAACTGGTATCTTACAGGTCCTGTAAGTTCGTCTGTAAGATAAGCTACAAGCATTGCATTGGAACAGCTTATCTGTTCAAGTTTTCCCTTTTTAACATTATTGTCATCTCCTATAGTTACCTCATATGCACCCTGTTCAACATTCTCAAGATACCAGGATAAATTGCTTAGGAAATTACTGTTATTTAATCTGTCATAGTCAGATGCTGCCTGACAGGTAGCGTACATAATCATATCACTCTGCCGCATCTGATTACCCAATATATCTTCAGAAATTTTCCTGTCACCGGCAATATATAAACCTGCCTCACCCTCAGTATCATCCGAGAAATCATAGTGGATATTATTCGTAAACTCCTCAACATGCGGGTATTCATTAATTATCTGTTTTGTAATCTCTAATATTGTCATAATCTGTTTGCTATCTCCTGTGCACCTTTAAGTATCTGTTCTCTCTTTGCTTTTTTCATTCTCTCAAAATAAAAGGCACCTCGTGTTGGAGCTCCTTGATACTTTAAATCTGTCGAGGTTACTATCTTTTTCCCATTCAATGGTGCATAAGTACTTCCTGTTGGTTCATATACCATTACTTTCCCATAATACATAAAGCGAGCATATGGAGCATTAACATTAACCATACCTGAACCAACAACAGTACTTGTAATCATACTTTGTATCATTGTTCCTGAGGCTCTTGGCATCATTGGGGACATCTGCTTCATAACCTCGTTGTCTATAAACCTTTGTACAGGCCCGCCCCTTTGAAGCCCTTTTCTTTTCCTTGCAAAGTCTTTTAGGGATATATCCATATTTCCATGTATTGTAAAGTGCATATAATCACCTTCCTACAATTTCTATATGCTGCATATTCTTACTGCCATACAGTTTATCCAACACCTGATATACTTCATACACCTTTGTGCTGCGTTTTAATTCTTTTAGGCTGTCAGACATTCCTTTATCCGACTCATTGTCAAATTCTGTCTCGCACAATCCTTTAACAACTAAATCTTTATTCTTAAATACAATTCCTTTAGTCTGTTCTGCTGGAATATATATCTTTAAGCTGTCATTTCTGGTACTTCCATCTTTACTTACACTATTCTGGGTATCACTCATTATGAATGCCTCTTCTATATAATGCCGCAGATATCCTTTATCTGTATGCGAATAATAAGTAATACTTGCATTAGTGTACATCTTCGTTCACCTTAACTTTATTGTTTTTTATCTCTTCCACAACATAGCCTTTTTCTTTTAAAACTTTTGCAGCATAATCATTGTTGGTTATTCCCACACCTTCTTTAAAATCAATGCCATAAAGTCTCTCTGTAATCCCCAATGGGGCTGTTATTTTATATTTCATGTTTACACCTTCCCGCCGGTATACGGCTAAGTAGTCCAGTACTATGCAAGTATTGCATTATACATTCTTTAATATCAGCATCAAGGTTACTCTTCTGTACAGCTTTATTTTCATAGGTTACAGAGTAATCTCCAACCTTTTCAGAAGTAACACCTTTAGTCATATTGTCATACTCATAGATTTTTTCTGTTATATCACATATACAACGCTTAACATCCTCAGGTATATCTTCCATATTCTTAAGTCTGCCAAATGTATAGTAGTCTATCTTATTTTCTGCTTTTGCTTCATAGTAATTAAAATCAGCGGCACTAATAAGCGCCGCTTTTCCTGATAAATATTCAGTATAATATTCATAATCTGCGTACCTCATTAGTGCCTCCTTTTTATTCAGATACCAGGATAGAGAATGGGCATCTCTTACCTTTATCTGTCTTAAGTCTGTTTACAGGATTTGGAAGTTCCCAGCCAAGTCTCATAACAGCGCGCAGAGCTACCATATCATTCTGCATTAAGTTGTATACAATTTCCTTTGTCGATGGATCCTGAATAACACCCTCTGTAAATATCTTATAAGTTATATCCTGTCTTATTGAATATACCAGCTGGCTAAAATCTCCGCTGATCATCAAAGCTTTTGTTGCATCATATGCTCCATTTGTTGGGAAATACATCGGATTGCCATCCAAAGCATAGTTTGTAGCCCCCTGCATGTCATTCTTAAACAATGGAACTCCATTATTATCTCTTAAGCCCCTAAGCTTTGCTCTCATTGTAACATCTGCAATAGCTCCTGTAGGAAGATACCCTGATGTCTCGACATTCGCGATAACGCCATTCTCAGCCATAATATCCGTGTATAAGTCACTTGTTATTGTTGTCTTCGCTCCTGCTGCCTTAGCTGTTGTAACGATGTCATCTCTCCACGTTGTTGGCTTCTCAGCTCCAAAAAGGATTGCTCCATCAATTTTAGCTCCAAATGCTTCTGCTATTCGAGGCTTTATCTCTGCCCATAAATCATAATCAGCATCATCCAGCACTGCTTCCGGAATTGGAACGATCACCGCAATCTCTTCTGCATAAATATATTTGTTCGCCCACGCCTGCTTTGTAGTCTGCTTTGTTCCTGGTTCTCCACTAACAAAATAAGCGACAGGAAGCATATCCAATACCGGCATACTTGTTTTATTGCTTGTCATATTAGGAAGCTTCCTTCCTAACTGTAAAACAGCCGAGCTCTGTGTCGCTGACTGTATTATCTCCTTACTTATCTGTTCCGGGATTAATGCATCTGCATCATTTCTTGTTACAACATTTGTTGCAAATTTCTGTAAATTCATTTTATTTCTGTTCATTCTCATTCTCCTTATCTGGCTTTAAATGCTGCTTTTAATGCGTCACTTATTTTTTCAGAGTCAGTTCTTGTGTCTCCTGCACCATTCTGAACACCGGTTGCTGCCCTATATCCTCCAATTGTTTTAAACTTGGGATTTTCTTTTAAAAACTTATCTGCTGCCGCACCAAAATCCATCTTATCTGTAACCATCTGATTAACTCGGTAAGTAACATAATCAATGTCATCTTCCTTAACATTTTTCTGTCTTAAAAGCTTCTCATTCTCGTAAGCCTTTACCTTTGACATAGCCTCATCTCTTTCTTTAGTCACTGCTGCTATATCAGGCTCCTGTGCCTTCTTTTTATTCTTGTAATCTTTAAACGCCTCCTGTGCTTCCTCTTCGGTCATTCCCTGCTGTCTAAAAAAACTTGATAATGCCGCCTTTGTTGCGCGTTCAGCTCTTGCCGTTGCTATTTCTTCTGCCTGCTGAAAGCTATAACCTGTTTCATGTTTTTCTGTTCCGGTTGTACCAGTTCCCCCTTCGCCACCGTCTGCGAAAAGCTGTAAATTAAATTTTCTCATAGAAAACCTCCTGTATTATTCCGTGTTTTCCTCACACGTTTTGGGTAAAAAAAAGACAAGGTTGTTTAACCCTGTCTTTTTCTCATAATTTTTTCATTTTAAATATTAGCATCTTTTTAGCGAACAATCCGAACAACCTTAATAAATTCCGGATAACTTTCACCAATAGCCTCTATCCCTATTCTAAAACTTTTTAACAATATCTTAGTTTCTGCACTTGGATTCTCACATCTCATATCCATATAACCATCAGTTTCAAAGTATATCGGCTCATCTTGTGTAAGCTCTATAATACTTTGCATGCACGTCTGGCTTAAAGCCGATACCCCAGCACATATTATATCTTTGCCTTTCTCAGCATACCCCGCATGTCCTTCTATCTTAAAACCATCATCATATATAGTTATATTTATCATTTATACCCTCCCAAGGCCATCTACTGTAACTCTTTCTCTTTGCTCTTTCATTCCCATAGCTTCTGTAAATTTCCTGTACTCTGCACTTGTTTTTCTATATAATGCTCTTGCTTCTTTTATCTGCTCCTGTTCTGCATTAGACTTTTTCAAAAGGTGTACATCCATTCTCTGTTTACGCATAACTGTTTCCAAATGCCTCATTCTTTGTGTTGCCTCATAGGTTGTGTACTCTTTTCCATTATATTCTTTCTTTTCGTTTTCCTTAGCATTCATCTTATCAAGCTGTTCATCTGTATACAGTCTTACCGACACTCCTGGTATAAACGGCCAGAAATTATGATAACAGTTAATACCACACAATCCCAGTGGATCTACACCATAACCTGTTGTTTTTACAAAATCCGGATATTCTTCTGCTGCCATATGTATTCCTTTCTGTTGCACTGGTGCAACTTGAGTAAAAAAATACCACCAATCTTCCGACTGGTGGCTGATAACTGCTAAAATTATTCTACTATTACATTAGGTTCTACCATTAGCTTTTCCCCACATTTATTGCATATAAAACAATGATTTATACTGAATTTGGGATTTAGTGGCTTCATTTTTCCTCTATGACATCTTGGGCATTCAACATTCCCTTTATTCAACTCTATCTCTGACAAAATCAAATTGCTTGAAATTTCCATATCCTCCAGCCTCCCATTCTAATTCAGGATAATTATCTACTGCCAATTTAACCATTCTCTCCCACTCGTCTTTATACAAATAATCTCGTCTTTCTTTGTGCATTTTTTCCATTGCAAAACATACTGCTTCAGCATGCTGACAATTACCAATATTATAATGATAATGTGTCATCTCGTGAATAATGGTCTGTGCCGCAATCAATTTACTTCCCGTATTATCCAAAAATATTTTAATAGTATTTCCTTGCTGATAACCTCTATTTGAATGGTATTGTTTATTATTATCTAACTGTATAGCAACATTATCTTTCTCTATAAAATCAATAGTTTTCTGCCCTATTGGTGATTCAGCCATTTCTTCTAATAACTCTTGCTTAGTATACTTAAATTCAATATCTTCTTTATCAGAAATCATTAAATCTAATATCTTTGCATTGTTTATTATATCATTATATCTGCTATTTTCAAACACATTATTTTTCTTAATTTCACTATTATTTTGCCTATTCCACTTAAAAACACGCCCCTGCCAAACCTGATGTGTAGGTCTTGCAGTTGCGTGCCAGCTTACTTCTACATAATCTGTATGTAGTTTTTCCATATTCTGTTCTGTTACTTTTGCTGTTACCTGTGTTATTGCTGTTCTGATTGCCCTCATAGCAGCTACTTCTATTCTGCTGGTCCTTCCACTTGCATAATCTATTGTACGAAGGCCCGAATTAGTCATCTCATTTATAGTTTGCTTAACAACCTGATTATAACTAAATGCTCCACTTGTTATTTCAAATACAGCCCTGCTTAAGGTATCTTTATAATACTTCGTAAGAGGAACCCACGTCTTTGTCCCCTGCCTCTGTCTTACAAAACCCATTGTGTTAGTTATATTCTTATATGTGCCTTTTGTCTGTTCCTTTATAGCGCCTATATACTGCTGTAAAGGTTTATTGTCTTTATATGCTATAAAATCAGCTCCAACAGCCTTATATAATTCCATATCTCTGTTATAGCCTGTTTCAAAAACATCTCCAAATATATTCTCTACTTCAGAGTATGTTTTTTTTAAAGTTTTTGCCGCATAATTTTTTATTGTTTTCTCACTTTCACCCATGCTTACCAGTTTAAATATATCCCATTCTCCAGTACCTGTTATCTCATTATTTTCCTTTATCCTGGCAATCAAATCTTCCAATATTTTAAGTTCAAGTTCAGAGAATGCGTTTGTTATAGCATCAGGCATTTTTTCTAATTCTTCTGATGTAAGCGCCATATTATCACTCCAATACTTTTTCCTGCTCTGGCAGGTTCTGTCTTGCCTTTTCTAATGTTTCTCCGTAATATTTAGCTCTATATTCTTCAAGTCTCATGACTCCCATAGATACATCATTTCTATCTTCTTTTCTAGCAGCGCCCTTATCCTCTATGATGGAATCGTCAAAATCTATCTGTATTTCCACATCTTCTGTTAAATTGGCTCCTATTGTATTACCAAGATAGCATATTATTGTTATCAGCTCTCTTAAAACACTGTCTAAAATATTTTCATGTTTTTTTATTGTTCGATACATATCACTGTTCTCAGATATTACCTGCGTTGCTGTAGTTATATTTCCGTTTTCAAATTTATAATGCTCTGTTCCGAAACCACATTTAAGCGACAATATGTTTAAGAAATCATTTATACCTTTATTGTGTTCATCTGCTCTTAGCTCCATATTACTTTCAATAATCGGCGCATTGGATTTACTCATTTCTTCGCCTGGTAGTTTATAAAACGCTACATCATCCGGATCAAAGAACCTTTTTCCTGTTATATCCTCCTGCATTACATCTTCGCTTGTGTATATCCTTTTCTTTCCAAGTACATATTCGTTCACATAACTGTCATATGCTATGTCACAACCTTTCAGCTGATCTATGGCATTTGCAAAAATTGCTATTCCCATAGGATTGTCATCATCATAGTTGTTGGCTATGTTAAGTTTATCTATGACAAACTGCCTTTTTGTTGTTCCTGTATGTATAATTGGTAGCAATGTAGCAAATGGCTTAAGTTCTTTCCATTTATCTTTTTCTATCTCCGTTCCTGCTCCTTTTGTTGTTAAAACAACATGATTATGTATAACATACTCACCATCTTCCAATATATGCATTTGTATTACTGCATAACTTTTATTTTTATAAGTTTTGGGGAAAATAAAAGCGCACTCTGTAACAACATCATTCTCCCAACTCAAAGGGTATATGTTCTCGGCAGTAACATAATCAATTTTTATTTTACCGTTTCCTTTTTCAAATTCACCGGAATCTGTTATATACGCATCTGTTATATATGGCACATATGCTACAGTTCCATAAGCCGCCTTTTTTTCCTGGTAAATATTCCCTAATACTGTCCAATTATTATCCTCAAGCACCTTTTTTACATATTTATCTGTATCTTCATCGCTTATTGTTATATTAACATGTTCATTTAGCAATACATCTGCCATATCCTCTGCAATTTTTTTAGCCATTCCCATAGCATGTCGTTTACATCTTATATAACTGCTGCCAGAATAAATCCTATATGTATGAAACTTTCCAACCTTAGACCTATACCAACTCTTCCATACTTCTATCAAACTGTAATAGCTTTTGTCTATTGTGTCATATCCTAATTCTGCCAAGTATTTTGTTATATCCATTTTTAATCCTCCTGTTCTGCTTTTGGTAGAAAATACTTAAGGTATCTCCACATTCCCATTACTGCGTATCTCATCGCATCCATACAATGGTCTTTTATTTTTATTGGTTTCTCTTTTCCTGCCTCTATGGACTTTTTGTCATACCCATATGTTCCAGCTTCGTTTATAAGATTTTCCTGGTCCGGTGATACTTCCAAAATTCCATATGTCATTAGTTTTTGTGTTCTTGATATTCCCAACGCAACATCATTTTCTGCATCAATTATTTTTACCTCTGGACACTTTCTCTTTATTTCCTCAGCTAGTCCTTTAGCAGATGGATCTATGAAAACACAGGCTGTTCTTACACCATATATTTCCTGTATTTTTCCATAGTATTCTTTAAAATCTTCCGCATATTCTGATGGTGATTTCTGTTTGCCTTCATCTCTTCCGGAATAGTAATATTCTTTAAGCCCCCTGAACTTTCTCTTTGCAACATCCAGTCCCCATGCCTGATAAGTTGTGGCATTCATCTGTCCATAGTCTATTCCGATTGCAACCGGATAAGCAGCTCTTGGAGGCTCAACTATCATGTTTTGGTTAAACATGTAATATATGATTTCCTCTATTCCGGTACTCTCTCCCAGCCACACCCAGCGATACTGTTTTTCATCGGATTTTTTTAATGCCTCCGCTGTCTCTATAAGGTCCTTTCCTACCCATTCTTCTGGAACATCTTTGTACGTTGTATGAATATGTACACAATCTGGCCGCCTCTCCA
>OJAW01000836.1_pt1 | contig 19780 bp, 14 predicted proteins | sample 1589151 | NCBI WGS metagenome assembly OJAW01 (sample SAMN03283290) | human gut metagenome | biome: human-associated habitat; material: feces | host: Homo sapiens | place: Peru | collected 2012
AAGAAACCAACATGTACTGAAACTGGTGTTAAGACTCAGACATGTAAGCATTGTGGTAAAGAAATTACAGAAGTAATCCCTACAGTAGATCATAAGTTTGGTGCTTGGAAGACAGCAAAACCAGCAACTTGTGAAGAAAAGGGAACTGAAGAAAGAAAATGTTCTGTATGTGGTAAGACTGAAACAAGAGAAACTGCTGCATTAGGACATGACTATGGTGAAGCTGTAGTTACCAAGAAACCAACATGTACTGAAACTGGTGTTAAGACTCAGACATGTAAGCATTGTGATAAAGAAATCACAGAAGAAATTCCAGCAACTGGACATAAGTTTGGTGAATGGACAGTTACTAAAGAAGCAACTGAAACTGAAGAAGGTTCTAAAGAAAGAATCTGTTCTGTATGTGGTGCTAAGGAAGTAGAAGTGATTGCTAAAGTAGAAACTACTAAACCAGCAAAACCTGAACCTACTCAGCCATCAAAGCCAGGTACAGAAAATAAGAAAGATGAAACAACTAACAAGACTGATACTCCTAAGAAAGATAACACTGTAAAAACAGGTGATGAAACTGATGCATCTGTATTCGCATTATCAGCTATGAGCAGTATGGTTCTTGCGACAATTCTATATTCTATTAATAAAAGAAGAAAGATTCTAAATTAATAAAAGGCAATAGATAAGTTCATTTGGAATTACCAAATGAACTTATTTTATTTAGTAAGGAATTCTATATGAAGTCATTATTTGAAGAAAATAGAATATTAAAATTATTGTTTATTTTAAGTTTTTTCTTATTTGGGTTGTTTCATGAATTTACAGCAATTCTGTTTCTGTTTTTTGAGTTTCTGTATATAGGTTATTTATTTCATAAAAAGGATATTGTAGTTTATGACAATATCAATTTTATGTTTATGCTTTTCATCGTATTCATGTATTTATTTGTGGCTCTATTTGCGATTGACAGAGGTATGGCATTAATTGGATTTTTAAGACAGCTTTCTATATTAATGTTTCTGATCATTCTTATGCAATATAACAATCAGGAAAGAAATGAATTGTTATTATTAATCCCCCTTTTAGGAATTGTCATGATTGGTATAAGTGTGATGGGCTACTTTATTCCAGTAATGAACAAATTCTTTATTGTAAATCAGCGTATAGCTGGATTCTTCCAGTATCCTAATACGTTTGCGTTATTCCTACTTATTGGTTTTGTTATCTTATATAAGCACAAAGATGTATATGCAATGAACGATGTTTTATTATCGATTCTATTGATAGGCATTGTATTAACAGGAAGTAGAATAATCTATGTTCTAACAGCATTCATGCTTATATATGTAGTAAAAGATGATCCTGGATATATAAAGAAGATACTCGTCTTTGCAGGTGCTTTAGTAGCTATGATTGTGATTGTTAATGTATTTAAGCTAGATATTAAGGTATTAAAAAGATTGACACAGTTCTCTTTTTCTTCAAGTACATTACTCGGAAGACTTCTGTACTACAAAGATGGAATCAAACTTATATTTTCTCATCCTTTTGGATTAGGATATTTAGGTTACTATTACTTGGAACCGTCTATACAGACAGGCGTTTATGCTGTCCGTTATATTCATAATGATATATTACAGGTTGCATTAGATGTAGGAATCATTCCATGCATTATGTTTGTAAGTATTATTATTAGAAGTTTATTATCTGACGATGTTGATGAAGATAACAAAATTATTCTATGTTTGATTATGGTTCATTCATTATTTGATTTTGATTTACAGTTTCTTTCTATCTTCTTTATTCTTCTATTATGTATGGATATTTATGATGGAAAGAAATCAAAATTTATTTCATTGGATTATAAAGTACTTGGGAATGCCTTTATAGTTATATGTTCAATTCTTTCATTATATGTAGGGAGTGCAATGTCCTTGCAGTATTTAAATAAGACAGATTTATCTATTAAAATGCTTCCTTTTTATACAGAAGCAAAGATTACAAAGTTATCAAATGCGAAGGCAGTGAAAGAAGCTGTACCCGTAGCAGAAAGTATTGAGAAATCTAATACAAATATTGCGATGGTTTATGACATATATGCATTAAATGAAATGGAACATAAGAACTTTGATCAGATGATCGAATATAAAGAGCAGTCATTGGATTTACAGAAATATAACATGGAAGCTTATGATACTTACGTACAAATGTTATATGTATGTGTTGACTACTATCAAGGAGATTCTGCATCTCAATATAAATATGTAGAGAAGATTAGGGAAGTCCCTAAAACATTAAAGAAATTAAAGAAGGAAACTGATGGTTTAGCATTTAAGATACATGATAAACCAAGTTTTGAATTATCAAAACAATCAAAAGAAATTATTGATTATGTAAATAGTCAATAAGGGAGGAAAGGAATATGAAAAAATTAATTCATAACATCTTAGCTGTAATGTTAGTGGTTGTAATGGTAATCATGTCGTTTGGGAATCAATCTGTATTACCTATTAGCATTGTTAATGCTAATGAGTCAGAAATTGTTTATCCTTTTGGTTATAAAAGTAGTGATTTATTTGTTGCTGATGCAATTTTAGGTCAGGCAAATGGTCTTGATTTTACAAATATATCTTCGATGCCAATTTTACATAATTATACCTATAAAACTTTAGCAGAAGGAATAATTGATAATAAATGGTTATTAGGCGGATCTGTTGTTTGGAAAAATGCGGAAGCTTGTTTAAATCATGATTTTATTGGACTAGTAACCTGGCGACAAATTATGTATGAAACATTAATTATGGATTGGCTTACTTATCAATTTGAAAGTGATGAATTTAAATCAGAAATCAGTAAATCTTCTGCAAGTTATGGATGGGCTATTTCAAATTATTTAATTAAAGATGATGTTAAAATTCCTAGTAAAGGTGACGCTAACACTATTAAAGTATTTGATAAAGAATTTTATAAGTCAATTGGCATGCTTGAAAAAGCAGATCAAATTAATGAGATTATATCAGGTATTAATGATGTTTATACGAATTCAAAAGATTTTTATAAACAAGTATCAAACATTTTAGCAACACAAAGTGCGTGTGAAAGTAGAATCTCTTTCTTAAGAGAAGTTCAAGATGTTACGAATAATCAGTCATTATCAAATGCAATAGATACTGTTATTGATAAATTATATATGTCAGCTGGTCGATTATCATTTACTGAAGGAAGTTTTGTAATGGCAAAACAACTAGCGAATGTTACATGGGATTTATTAATCGCACCATTTGAAACATCAATACCATTATTAAGAGAATTGAAGTTGGGTAAAGCAGGAATTGATTGGATGTTTAATACAAGCAATGAGAATTCTAAAAAAATTGAGTTGACTTTTATATATATGATGAATGCTGACTTTACTAAAGCTTATCAAATATTAAGAGATAATTATAAAGATGATAAATCTGAAAAAAATGCTTTGGTCTATAATAACGCGTATTTAGATTATACAGTTTATCAAGCATATTCTTCTATGATAACAGAAGAATATATTGCAGAAAAAATGCTTAATGGAGCATTAAATGAAATTGTTAATATATTTTCTGATTATAATATACAATCATATAATGACTTAAAAAAAATGTTAGATGATGATATAAAAGTAAGCCAAGGATATTACAATTTAGTCGGTAAATACTATAGCACTTATGAAACTGTTTTTAAAAAAAATGAGTATATGTCTTGGTATTATGATAATGTTGTTCACCCAACAGGAGTGTATTTTAAAAGAAAAGAAGTTGAAATAGGATTACAAGATGATACATTCTATTTTTATGATGATGTAACTGTAACACCTGATAATGTTACAGATGGAAGTGTTAAATATACATCATCAGATGAAAGTGTTGTTACAGTAAAAGATAAACAAGTATTATCAATAGAAGTACATAAAGTAGGAAGTGCAATCATTACTGTTACAACAAATGATGGAAATTATCAAGATACATTAAAAATAAATGTAGTTGAAGGACATGGTAAAGACGGATTCTATTTGGAGAATGATAGCAATGAACCAAATATAGGTGATATCTTTTCAATTGGTGAATTAGAATATGAGATTATAAAAAAGGGAGAGGTATGTGTTTATAGCCATAAACGAGATGTTATAGATGTAGATATACCAAAATATGTATCGTATAAAGGATATAGTTATAAGGTAACAAGTATAGAAGAAAGTACATTTTCAAAGTGCTATAGTTTAGCGAGTATAACAATTCCAAATAGCGTAACAAGCATAGGGGATAATGCATTTTATAATTGTACAAGTTTTACAAACATAACGATTCCGGATAGTGTAACAAGCATAGAAAGTAATGTATTCGAGTTTTGTGAGAGTTTAACAAGTATAACAATTCCAAATGGTGTAACAAGTATAGGATGGGGCGCATTTGGCCATTGTAAAAGTTTAACAAACATAACGATTCCAGATAGTGTAACAAGCATAGAAGGACGTGTATTCGACTCTTGTACAAGTTTAACAAGTATAACAATTCCAAATGGTGTAACAAGCATAGAAAGTAGCACGTTTGATGGGTGCTATAATTTAGCGAGTGTGATAATTCCAAATAGCGTAACAAGCATAGGGTATTCAGCATTTAAAGGATGTACAAGTTTAACAAACATAACGATTCCAGGTAGTGTAACAAGCATAGGGGATTCCGCATTTACAGGATGTACAAGTTTAACAAGTATAACAATTCCAAATGGTGTAACAAGCATAGGGTATTCAGCATTTGAAGGATGTACAAGTTTAACAAACATAACGATTCCAGATAGTGTAACAAGCATAGAAGGATATGCATTTGATTCTTGTAAAAATTTAAAAGATATAACAATCCCAGGAAATGTGACAAGCATTGAAAAGTATGCATTTTTTGGCTGTGACTCATTAGTTGCTAATGTTTATAATAATTCAACAGGATTAACATATTGTAAAGATTATAATATTGATTATAAAATTGTTGGAACATATGATGAATTTAGTGATATTCAAATAGAAAATGGAACATGTACAAATATAGATGAAAGTACAGAACTAAAAGTAAGTCAATTAAAAGAAGGAAACGATTACGATGTAGTATCAAAATCATTTGACAACTTTGAGTTATATGATCTTTCATTCTATAAGGATGACCAGAAAGTTACTATTGATGGTACTGCTATTGTAAGAATTCCTGTAAAAGAAGGAATGGATGGTAGTAAATGTAAGGTTTACTATAACGACAATGGTACATTTACTGATATGGGAGCAGTCTATAAGGATGGTTATATGGAATTCGAAACAAATCATTTTAGTCAGTATGTAGTCGCAGAAATAGAATCGTCTGCATTCACACTAGGTGATGTTAATGAAGATGACAAGGTAGACTTCTTAGATGCCATTGTGGTATTAAGACATGATGCTGAAATCATTCAATTAACTGATAATCAGATGAAAGCTGCAGAAGTTAATAAAGATGGTAAGGTGGATTTCTTAGATGCAATTATGATTCTAAGATACGATGCTGAAATTATTAATAGTTTTAATTAATGTAGTTAAAGATTTAAAAAGCTAAGGCAGTCTTCTGCCTTAGCTTGATATTGATTATAAGATGGAGGAGAAACATATGTTAAAGAAGATAAGTGTCATCTTACTAGTTTATGTAATGATGATCTCTAGTGCTTTGGTTAATGTAAAAGCTTTAAGTTATAACGGCTTTACTTATGAATTAAATGATAATCAAGCCACTATTACATCTTATGAAAGTAATCAAAGCGACATAGATACTTTGAAAATTCCAGATACAATTGATGGATATAAAGTAACAAAAATTAATGGACAATTCCATGCGAACCTATCTAATTCTAGAGGTGAATATAGTTCAGTGGATACTTTGGTTCTTCCTAGTTCATTAGAAGATATCACTTTGCCTGACAATAGAGGAGAAACTCTTTTTTGTGAAATTAAATCATTGAAATTTGAAAATACAAATACCAATTTTTTTACAGATAATGGTTGTGTTTATAATAAAGACAAGAGTATTTTATATTTTATTCCTAATGGTCTTAAAGAATTAAACATTCCAAGTACTACAAAAAAGGCTAATTTAGGAAATCTTGTAGATACACAGTTAACTCAGTTAACTATTCCAAGCAATGTAGAATTTATCTATCTTGACTGGGTTGATTGGTCTTATGGATTACAATTACCTCATACATTAAATACATTAAATATGAATGCAACATGCGATTTTAAACTTGTAGCTAATTCTCTAACAAAATTAACTTTTGGTACTAATGTAACAGATTTATCTGAGTGTAGCATTAAATGTAATAATATGTCTGAATTAAATCTTCCAAACGGCTTGGTAAAGATGCCTTCGTGGATTCAATCTCAAAAGTTAAAGGTTTTAAACATACCTTCAGAAGTGAATGAATTCTATACATCTATTTATGCAGATAACTTAGAAGCATTTGTGGTTGATCAGAATAATAAAACTTTAAAATCAGTAGATGGTGCGTTATTCTCTAATAATGAATTACTTAGATATCCAAAAGCACTAAAAAAAGAAACTTATGAGGTTCCTGAAGGAACTACTTCTGTTTTTGAAGTAGGTAATCAATATCTAAAGAATTTAAAATTACCAAATTCATTAGTTCAAATTGATTCAAGAGCAATGCAAGAAGCTATAAATCTAGAAACATTGAATATTCCACAGAATATGAATGTACCTTCTGATGATGAGCAACATCCAGACTTAGATTATTTATTAGGAAATTGTAATAAGATTAAAAATCTTACTCTAGGCACAAATAATAAATATTATACTATTTCTAATGGTGCTCTTTATTCTAAGGATTATAAGGTCTTATATAAATATCTTGATTACAATGAAAAAAATCCTGTAATTAATGATAATACAACAAAAATTGGTTGGTCTGCATTTGATGGTAAGCGCAGTATTACAAATATTGATGTAAAAAATGTAACAGATATTGTTTATGGAGCCTTTAATGATTGTACTAGTTTAAATGAAATTAAATTACGTAGTATTCAATATTTAGGAAGCTATGCTTTTAGAAATTGTACATCTTTAAAAAACGTCCAGTTACCTGAAACATTAAATGATAAGAAATGGGAAATTTTTAGCGGATGTACTAATTTGGAATCAGTTTATATTCCCGCGAAGGTTGATTATGTGGAGGATGATTTTTTAAATTGTTATAAGCTAGTTAATATTACAGTAAGCAAAGATAATGAAAATTATGTTGTTTCTGATAATGCACTATATACAAAGGATTTAAATAAACTTGTTTTACAGTTAGATAAGAATATTACTTCATTTACTGCAAAGAGTGCAACCGAAACTATTGGTATGCAAGCATTCCTAAACTGTACTAAATTAAAGAATGTTGATTTAAATAATGTGAAACAAATTGATGCTTCTATGTTTGATGGATGTTCAAGCATGAACTATTTTGTTGTTCCTAAAACAGTGGAAGAAGTAGATAACCGTGGTTGCAGCAATAATTCATGTAAATTATATGTGTACCCAAATTCAAAAGCATTAAAATGTATTGAAAGCTGGAATGGATATGATTATGATGAAAAAATCAACTATCAGATAATCACATCATATGAAGATATTAATACAAAGATTGAAATCAATGTCATTCCAAATCTTCCGATGAATAATGTTACTCTAAAAACATCTAGAGTTACTCAGGGGGATAGCTATAATGCTGTAGCTCAGTATAGCGATAAATTTGATTTATATGATGTATCTTTCTATAAAGATAATCAGAAGGTTAATTTTGATGGTAAGGCTGTTGTAAGAATCCCGGTTAAAGAGGGATTAGATGGAACTAAATGTAAAGTATACTACAACAATAATGGTCAGTTTACAGATATGAACGCGGTATATAAAGATGGTTACATGGAATTTGAAACAACTCATTTCAGTGAATATGTTGTAGTAGAAGGAACATTACCAACTACAGCAATGGGTGATGTAAATGAAGATGGTAAAGTAGACTTCTTAGATGCCATCATGGTATTAAGATATGATGCTGAAATCATTCAGTTGACTGATAATCAGATGAGGGCTGCAGAAGTTAATAAGGATGGTAAGGTAGATTTCTTAGATGCAATTATGATTCTAAGATATGATGCTGAAATTATCGATAGTTTAAATTAAGTTGGTGATTTTATGAAGAGAGTATTTAAATTATTAGTAGTGGCTATAACTGTATTTGCTAGTTTATCTTTAAACAATGTTTATGCAGCAAATGAAAACTTAGTTATAGAAAAAAATACACTTAAAGATGGGCATATTGAAGTATTAGTTGATGTTAAAGAAGATGCACATATTTATGGTGGAGAATTGATCTTTGAATATAACAAAGATCAATTAGAACTTGAAAGTGTTAAATCAAACAAAGAACAGAATATGTTAGTTTCTGTTAATAAGAATTACAAGAACGAAGGAAATAAAATAAAAGCTGTATTTGCTTCAGCAGAAGAAGTTGTTGGTCACGTTTTTGCAATCACTTTAAAGTCAAAAGATAATGAAGTGAAAGATGAAGACATCGTTATAGATCAAGTTTCTGTTGGTGATAAAGATGGAAAAATTATTCCAGAAATCACTCAATCAACTGTAACAGTAAAGAATGAAGCAGGAGAATCTAAAGTTACTGCATCGTTTGAAGATGTTGATAAGACTCAAAAGACTCAAGAAAAGACTTATGATACACAGAAAGCAAAAACAAATACTACACAGAAGTCTAAAAAAGAAGTGAAAGAAAGCAAAAAATCTAACAATATGATTTATATTGCTGGCGCAGTTGTGATTCTAGTGATTGGATTGATTGCATTCAAGATGAAGAAAAAATAGAATATTTTGGTTGAGAATAAAGACTTGAAGTGACTAGGGTTCTTCGCCTTTAGTTACTAATTAAAAAGTGAACCCAAAAAGGACGATTAAATCATTTGATCTAATCGTCCTTTGTTCATGGAATAAGATTGTTTATTTTATCCTTTACAGCACTATAATAACGGCGGCTAATAGGAATAGAAGTCCCATCTACAAGAAGTGCAGAATCTTTTGTGATTTCTTGTACCATTTTTAAATTAATAATATAACTACGATGACACATCGCAAATGAATCTTCTAAACGTCCCAATAAATCTGAAAGCTTTTCAGATGTTGAATAAGTCTGTGTAGGAGTCACAATCATCGTTGTTCTTAATTGTCTTTCCATATAGAAGATATCCTTCTGTAGAATGTTATATTCTTCTTTATTCCAGAAAATCTTTAAAGAAGCTCTTCTTTGTTTATTTAATGCTTCATTTGCGAGTGATAATGCATGTGGTAAATACTTCTGATAATTCTTCTTAAGAATAAAATAGATATGCTCTGTATCATATACATCACTCACATAATCTTCATACGACGTCATATAAATAATAATTGTATGAGGTGAAAAGACATTAATCTGTTTTGAGAACTTAATGCCATTACCATCAGGTAAATCAATATCCATAATCACAATATCATAAGGCTCTTTATCCTTCATTGCTTCTTGAATACTATTGCATAAATCATTTCCTTTATAAAAAGAATTAATCGTATGTTTAGGCAAAGAAATTGTTTCTAAAAAGGATAATATCTGATTATGTTGTATTTCATTATCCTCACATAACCCAATCTTAAGCATATTGTTACCTCCTATACTTTCAACATAACAAGTGATGTAAATGTATCACCATTATCAATCCATTGGACTGATCCATCATGCTTATTCGCAATATCTGTAATAATAGATAAACCATAACCATGATGTACTTTATCTTCTTTGGTTGTTTCACCCGTGAACTTCTTCTCTTGTTTTGAATTCACCATCTTAATATGTAAATAACCCATATGATCACTTATAGTCAATGTTAATGAAGAATTAGAACATCCAAGACACGCTTCTATTCCATTATCTAATAAATTAAAGAGTACTGCAGATAAGTCTGTATCAAATCTGTTCGCATACTCAGTCACTACATGATAATGAACATCAATACCTAATGTATTCGCATATTCTCTCTTTGATTGTAAAATCGCATTCATTAAGGAATCAGAACAAATAGGATGCATTCTCACAGATTCAAAATGATCAGATAACTGCATAAGTGTTTCTTTTGCTTGATTGACATCATTGTTTTCCAACATCCCACTTACAGCCTTTAAGGTCTTTTTAATTTCATCTTGGAACTCTTCTGCATTTTCTTTCATTACTTTTAACTCTGTTTCCTGTTTCTTTCTAAGTTCCTGATTTTTCATCATTGTATCAATCTTGATATTCTGTTCAGTTAAGTCAAAGATCTTTTTAATAGTATTGTACACTGATACAACAACATTCATTAATGTGATAAACATAAGGAACTGAAATAAACTAATAAAAGAATTTAATTCTGGTGAAGAAATGCTCATTTTACTTAAAAGGCCAAAGAAACAAGAAAAGATCATACATAAAAAGGTCATTTTATAAGACTTCATTGTTTCTCCTCCTCAATAATATTACGAATATATTCTTTAGCTTCTTCATTTTTAGAAGATTCAATTAAATGTGCCAATGATAATAAGTGATTCGCAATATCATGATTCCAATGACGTATCTCAATATATTGCGCTTCTGTTTCTTTATAAGATGTTAATTGAGATTCTACAAGTTCTACCTGTTGTTTTTTTAAGGCAATATCATGAGTGGACTCAGAAATCTCTTTAAATAGTCGTTTTATTAAAATAATCAAGAAAATCGTTGCAACCATACTAATTAGAACAAGGAATAAAGAAAATTTTATAGCAGATGGTAACGCAAATAGATTATTAATAAGGATCACTGCCACAAAATAGAAACATGCTCTTAAAATTAATCCTGATTTTAAAACAGTAAAGGAGTTCTTAAGAAGAGAAGCAGCTTTTACTGTGAGTAACAAGACGAATGATCCAGTCAATAATGAGAATATACTAATAAGTATATATTGATTGTTTGTCTTAAATAATACAGGAATCATATTAATATGTGGAAATAGTGGACTGATTGCAACAAAAACAATCGCAAAAATTATTTCTGAAGCTAATGTAAAGGTAAGTGACATAAATGTAAGCGTTAATTTATGTTTCATATCTCCTTCATAGAATAGTGAAGGAAGAAACATAAAGATGTATAATAGATAAGTAGCTAGATATAAATGTTTCTGTAGTAATAGATAAAGTACTACAAAGAGAATATGAAGTATGATACCAACAAGCAGAATATGATCTGTTTTTGGTTTTAATAGCTGATAATATAAGTACTGGGCGCTAGTTAGTACATATAGCATATAAAGTATAAATATAATAAATGATTGCATATGAGCCTCCTACGCTCATTATTATAAGCCATGAAATCACGAAAACGCGTGATTTTGCATATAAGAGCAATTAAGCGCCATGAATGTCATGAAATGTGATATAAAGTGTAATTATTACATTTATTTTATTTGAAAAGTAGATGAATGGGAGGTGAGAGTTATGGATATTAAAGGGATGTATGAAGATGGATTGTGCAAAGATATAGTTGCATATTATGAACGAACACATGATTTAGATAATGCTAAATATGTGGCTTTATCCTATAAAGAACTAAATGAGTACGAAAAAGCTTTTAATGTTTTAACAGGAGCCCTTGAGGTATGTAAGAGCCAATCTGAACGTATAGAATATTGTTTGATGAAGTATGAAATAAGTTGTTATTTGTATGGGAGAACAGATATGACTTCATTAATATGTTTAGGACATATTGGTATTAATTACTACTTGGCAGAAGAAAAAGAAAAAGCTTTAAAAATTCTTCAATTGTTTTATAACGAGCATCATAAAGCATATGACGATGATGAACTGGTATGTCATGCACTTACAGTTATTTACCAAATTGTAAGTGAAATGCAGGATTATAAGGCACGTGCATACTATAGTCAGCTTAAATATGAAACTTTTTCTAAGGTTTACGGCTATAATGATATAAAAACTTTGAATGCATTATACTGTACAGCATTAGATCTATATCTAGTGAATCGATATGATGAATCATTATTAAAAGCCCAGCAGTGTTTTAGCTTGCAGAAATCAATACTAGGTCTCAATAACAAGGACACACTTCAAACTTATTATTTAATTGCATGTAACCATTTTTCACTTAATCATTATCAAGAAAGTTATGATGATTTATTAAAATGTTTAAAATTAAGACAGGAATTGTTTGGAGATAATCATCCTGATGTTATAACAACCAGAGAATTCCTTTTAACACTATGTCTAAAGTTAGAAGAGTGGAAACAATTCACTGCTTTAAAAGATGAACTATTTGATTACTATCAAAATACAGGTCAGGTAAATAAACAGATAGATTTGCTGGTAAAGTTTGGAAACATGTACTTTGGTCAAAAAGAATATAAATCAGCATTAATGTATTATAAAGAATCCTATTCTCTTGCATTAGAAAACAATATGACTAATGAGTCTTTAACGATTCCATTAAAAAATATTATTCTTTGTCTTATGAATTTAGAAGAATTTAATAAAGAAGTAAAGTATAGCGAAGTATACAAGAATGAGTGTATCAGACAATATGGTGAATACACTAAAGAGACAATTGACGCTTATGAATATCTTGCAGATTGTTTTAATCACTTAAATGATAAGGAGAATGCTTATAAGTGTTATGAAAAGTGTTATGAATTGAATAAGGAAGTATTTGGAGAGAATCACCCAGATACATTCAAGTTCTTACTACAAGTTAATTTTTCATTTGATGATACAGATCAAAGACGTTATCAATATGTAAAAGAAAACTTTAATCTACATCAAAAATATGATTCACAGGGTCAAGAAGATTTATTGAGTTATTATTTGATGATTGGAGTTCTTGTTGAATCAGGACAATTGAAAGAGGCGCATGAACTCTGTCTTCAATCATATGATATGCTTGAAAGTAGGGATTTTTATCAAAAATATATTGGATACCCAACACTATCCAATACCTTTTTTACTCTTTCAGACTACGACATGTATTTTAACTGTATCAAGAAATATATTGATACAGTTATTGATGGTTTTATTCATCAGATAATATCTCAAAAGAAGTATATGAACTTAATTAATTCAGAAAATGAAGTTTATTATCAGTCACTTATTATTCATTTCTTTCAAAGGGAAGCAAATGAAGAAAACTATTTATATCTTATAAAAGTAAAGAATCTCCTCTTTAGTTTTGAAAGAATATGGTATCTTATCACAAAGGATGAGACTCTGCAGGCTTTGATAAAAGAAACAGATTCTTATCAAAAGAAGTTGATTCATTCAAAGGCAGCACAAAAGAAAGGGATAAAAAGAAAACTTCATCGATTAGAAGAGAAGAAAGAATCAATTATTTCTAACTACATTCAAGATTTTAATAAGGTAGATTCATGCCAGTCATTACGTGATGCGTTATATGAAGGAGAATGCTTATTAGATTTCTATTATTGTGAAAAAGGTTATGGTGCTGTTCTTATACGAAAACAAGGACAAACCACTTACTTTTCTGAGATATTAGATATAGATGAGATGATGTCTGATTTTGTGGAAAAGATAGAGCCTTATTTAAAAGATGTCAAACACCTCTATATCTGTCCTGATGGAGACCTATACAATATTTCTTTCGCAAGATATATCAATACAGAAATCAGCTATCTCTCTTCACCACAAGATCTATTAGAAGATTATGATGGATTAAGTGATGATGATTTAGATATTGTATCTGTTATTTATCCTGATTATTATGATGACTCTTCTGAAAGTAGAGGACAAAAAGGTGTTCTTTATGGTAGCTATATTGAAGGAATGTATATTAATCAATTGTTTGAAGATAGTACACTCTTATCACGTGACGATGCCAATCATGATAACTTCTTAGATATTATCAGTCCTAAGATTCTCCATATTAGTACACATGGTGAATATGTTGACTCAGATCAATTAATGGAAAATGGTCGTTTATGTCTATCAGGTTATAATAAAACAGATTCTGGTTATGTTACTGCAGCAGAAATACAAGACATGGACTTAACAGATACAGAACTTGTTGTATTAAGTGCCTGTCAAACAGGACAAGGTAAGAGTATCGGAGGAGAAGGCGTCTATGGTATAAGACGTGCCTTTGAACTTGCAGGCGCTAAAACCCTCTTACTTACTGTAGAAGAAATAGATGATTATAACGCTGCACTATTCATGAAGATCTTCTATCAATACTATAAGAAGTCTAGAAATGTGATGCAGTCTTACCAGGAAACGCAATTGTATTTATCAGACTATCAGAATGCTATAAAAGAACTCATACAGTTCAAAGAAGACTTTAAGAATTATCTTAAAGAAGAAATACATCCAACTACTTTAAAGATGAAACTTATACAATTAGACAATAGAATAAAAGAATGTAGGGCACAGAAAAAGATGTTGAAAACTGTGCATGGACATTATGAAGAAGAAGACTGGAAAGGCTTCATCATCCAAGGAAAGGTACATATTTAATCATATGTATCTTTTTATTTTGTTCAAAAAGAGGGAAAAATATAGCTCCATACGTTATAGGTGAAAGGAGTTGATATTCTATGTTTGTTAGAAGTCAAGATTATCGTGTGAATATTAGCTTTGAGATATCAAAGGTTTCTATTCCTGCAATTTATAAAAATACAAGATTAGATATTCCGTTTGATACCAATACGCTAGAGTCACATCTTGCTATATTTGGTGGTACACGTAGTGGTAAAACCACATTTATTAAAAATCTAGTAACACGTTTAAGACATGTACATCCTGATGATTTATATATCTTATTGAATGTCAAGGATGACTACAATGACTTACTCCAATCAAATGATGCATTCTTTTCTGTAAAGAATCCTACATTTCATTGGAGTATTCTCAAAGAGGCTTATGACTCTCCTTATCCAGAAGATGCCCTCAATGAAATCACTATGGAGCTCTTTCATGAAGAACTCACAAAATCTCACAACAAGTTCTTTCCTGAAACAGCTCAGAAAGTACTCTATGGGCTTCTTCTCTTCCAGTTAAGAAACAGATGCATTGCAGACAATAAAACACTCGCAAACTGGATCAGAAGCTTAAGCCTTATTGATATCAAGAATATTTTACATAATGTAGGTTTAGGTTATATTGCGGAAACATATCTCTATGCTGGACAAACAAAAATGAATGGTCAGAACGGTGCTATTCTTTCTACTATGCATTTAATTCTTGATTATTACTTTGTACAGGACAATGCAATATTGATGTCCACAAAAGATATTCTTGCAGTTGAGGGTAATTTACTCCTTCTTCAATATGATATTCAGTTCCAGAAGAGTAGTAATTATCTGATGAAGCTGTTACTTAAATTAATCATTAAAAGAAAATTAAGTAGAAATGCGCCAGAAAGACGTGTGTATCTAATTCTAGATGAAGCCTCTGTATTAGATGGTGACTTTGATTTAGTGCAGGTCCTAAACATTGGGGCGGGAAAAAGAATCCATGTCATCTTAGGATTACAATCTATAGAACTACTCTATAGATGTCTAGAATCTCCTGATGAACATCTACAACAATCAGTTCTAGGTGGCTTCCAGAACTTTGTCTTCTTTAGACCAAGAGATTCCCCCACAAAGGACTTTATTGTCCATTTAGGTGGGCAGGATATGATTGAAACATCTGTCTATCCAGCTCATATATCAGGACATACAGAAATTATTGTTCAAAAAGACGATCTTATCTCAACACGTGATATAGAAACATTAACAGTAGGTGAAGCATATCTCAAGATACTCGATCAGCCTATGTTTAAAGTAAAATTCTTAAAAGGAGTCTAATATGCAGAAAATACTGATTTCAGGACATAATCCTACATTTAAAAATAATTTTATGAATTCACTCCAGTTCAAAAAAACAGTCGTCACTTTAGATGATTATGATGGTGCTGTGAAATCTTCTCATATTAACTATTATGTCTACTTTAGAAGATATAACGATGAACAGCTGATTGAGTTAATCAAGAACTTGTTGTATGTTCATGAGATACCTCATGCAGAAATCATTTTTGTAGAAAACTACTTATTATTTCTAAAGAAATTTATGAGAGTACTCAACAAGAATATGACATTACTCGATGCTTTTATTCAATGTGAAAACTATGAAATAGTAAAACAGGAATTCAATAACCTGCTTCAAACTCAAGCAATTGATTTTTCTGTATTTGACTATTATATGAATCAATACATAGGTTTTCATACCCCAGAGTTTATTTCTATAGAAATGTTTATCGTCCTCTTATTTAAAAATACAGGCTGTTCTCCATCACAATGCTCAAATATCCAGCTTGATGAAATTAACCAGGACGTCCATTTATATCTTATTAATGAGATGATGAAAGTTACGCATCAACCTCTTATTTTAATCGAAGATCATAAACAATATAATGCACAAACACTCAAACATTTCTTTGAAATGAATAAAGAAGACTATCCACTCATTGCGATATTTAAAGATATCTTCTTACATGAAGAACTTATAACGCAGATTCCTTATCTCTTCTCCACAAAAATATATCTGAATCACAGTGAACACTCTGCAAATATAATATCTCAGCTTGCAGGTGAAGTAGAAGTTGTTCACACAACTTCTACTATTTCTAGAAATAAGAGAATAGGAAGCGAAAGTCTTCTAGATCGTCTATTTGGTACAGATAAGACAGAAACAGTCGCTACATTGGCTCCTGTTAAGGAACCCAAGATCAGCAAAGAAGAAATTATGTACTTAAATAAGAATGTCTGCCTCCTACAGACTTATGATAGTACACTTCGTTTATTTGTCTGGTCTAACAAATTACAATTACTCCTAAAAAATACAAATCTCATTTCATAAAGAACACTCCGACCTGAAAGAGAGGAAAGCATACACCCTCTTTTTCAGGCATTAGTTATAAAGAAAGGACTCACACTATGAAAACAAATCTTACACTTGCTGTACTCCTATTATTTGGAGACTGGTATTTTCTTAATACATTATTTGATGCACCACTACTACTATGTATCCTTATAAGTCTTTTATTCATCTTTATAGGATACGGACAAGAACGTATTACTATCTCTTTAAATCAAGCAATACGCTTAGATCAAATGCCTGTTAATAGTTATTCAATGTTTTATAGACAGGTAGTAGAAGGTATTCAACTTCCTTATTCAAATATTGAATTCTATTACTTAGAAGATGATGCAGTAGAAGTAACACATTATGGTCTCCATACTATTGTAGTCACAAAAGGTATGTTGAACTTACATGATGAAGATGCTTTACGTGCCTGCATTTCACATGAATGTGGTCATATTTATAATTGTGATATTCTCTTTAGACAAGTTGTATCACTCAATATCCTTGCACTCATATTCTTTGTCTTATTATTCTATTCAGGCATTCTTGCATTCTTATTCTTTATGATGATTATCTTACTCATCCTTGGGTCATTTTCATTTACTACTTACTTTACAGGATCAGTTTTTGTAAAGTTTTTAAGATGGCTGATGAAGTCTATGCAGAGCTTATTACTAGGACTTAATCATCTTTTCTTAAACTTCTATATGACTATAAGAGATTATGAAGCAGATGAATATGCTATCACAATGGATGAAAACAATCGTTATGGTCTCATTCATTATCTTAATCGTTATGAACCCAATTCTTATAAAAGAGTTAAAAAATTAGAGGAAACCTATGAAAACTGATATTAAAAATACAATCGTACTTGGAGAACCAGGTAGTGGTAAAACAAGTTGTATTGCGATTAATGAAACAATAGATGCTTTAAAACAAGGACATAGTCTTTTTGTGAATGATAATAGTAAAGAAGAAATCTATAAGAGTACATATGATCTCGCTAAGTCTCAAGGATACAATATTATCTTGCTTGATTACTTGAATTATAAAGGAGATTCATTTAACTGCTTAGATTTAGTGAAGGACTATTATCAAGAAAATGAGTCTGTGTTATGTGGTGAATTGATTTCATTAATTAGTGAAGCATTAAATAAACCAGTGAAAGGATCTGAGGATCCTTTCTGGACAATCAGTTCTACTACCTATATAAAGGGCATTATTTACTACTTGTTAGAAACAAAGAGTAAGAAAATAAACTTAGAAGCATTATCACATCTATGTGTAGAAAGTTTTGCACGTATAGAGTTTCTAGGATTAGGTCGTAGTACACCTATGGCAAGTTCATTATTAAATGGTGTCTTTACAAATAGTGAGAAGACAACAGCATCTATATTAATGACGGCCTTTGCGACTATCTCTTCTATTCTTACAAACTCTAAAATAAAGAGAATCACAAGAACGACAAGCTTTGATATAAGAAAAATACCTAAAGAGAAGACAATTATATATTTAAAATACCCAGAGTATTCTGAACAGTATGATGGCCTTGTTTCTTTATTCCTTACAGAACTTATTCATGTCTTATATCATTCATGTGATCAAACAGGGCAGTTAGATATTCCATTTCATTTTATTATTGATGAGTTTGCTCATTTTAGATTACCTAGCTTTGAAAGATATATTAGTACAGCACGTTCTAGAAATATCCAGTTTACTTTATTGATTCAATCCATGGATCAATTAGAGATTGGTTATAGTAAGCCTGTTGCAAAGACTATTATGGACTGTTGTCAGAATATTATCAGTTTTCAGACAACGAATTATAATACTCTGACATACATGAGTCAGTTAAGTGGATATAGAGATACAGTAGGCAACCTACCTAGAGTATCTATGAATGATTTACTTAAGCTGCGTCCTTTTGAAGCATTCTGTTTAATTAACCATCAGCCATCTATTCAATTATTTAAACCTTATTTCATGAGGAGGGATTACTTATGAAGTACTTGATATTACTTGTAGTACTATGTTATTTCATGCCTGGTTTAGGGGCATGGATACTTGATGGTATGCCTACATTGATACAGATATGCAGCGCCTTTATGCCATGTATTATTATTCTCGTTGGTTTATATATTTTAGTAAGGAGTATTCTATGAATAAATTTACATATGAAAATACACCATTAGGCAAGATTGCCTATGGTTATGTGGAAGAAGTAGGGGCTGTAGAGCCTAGAAACACTTATAATCAAAAGATTGCAGGAGGTGAATATCGCCAGGAGAATGATCATGGTGGACATCTAATTGCGCATTCTTTGCAAGGAAGTTCAGGTCTTGAAAATATAGATCCACAAAATAAAAATGTGAATCAAATAGATCAAAGACATATTGAAAGAGAAGTGGCTTCCTATGCCCAGGATTCAAATAATAGCGTCTTCTATAGTGTGGCAAATTATACACCTGTAGGTGAAAGACCACAGGCAACTATGATTAATTATTCTGTTACGAATAAATTAACAGGTGAACAAATCAATGAGTATGCTTCTTTTCAAAATGAGAGTCATGCATTACAAGAACAATGGAGTGAAGAAGTCTATGAGAATTGTAATGACATTGATGAAAGACAGAATGAAGGTATGTCTGAAAGTGAAAGAATGTATGCAAATGAATGCTGTGAATATGATATAGATGATTAAAAGAGCACTTTTAGGGGGAGTACTGAAAAAGAAAAACTTTTTTGTAGGGAAGATTGTATAA
>OJAW01000837.1_pt1 | contig 19777 bp, 19 predicted proteins | sample 1589151 | NCBI WGS metagenome assembly OJAW01 (sample SAMN03283290) | human gut metagenome | biome: human-associated habitat; material: feces | host: Homo sapiens | place: Peru | collected 2012
AATGAGCAGTTTGATATTGTGTAGGACGAAGGAGGCAGTCCGCCCATATCATGTGAGGGATATGGGAGTCAGGATATATAATCTTGAAGAGCTGTGCTACCTTGTGTATAACAATATATATGTAATCAGCAAAGATTTTTTCAGTGACAGTCTTATCAGCTTTATCAGTGAAGAGACAGGCGAGAAGAATCTTGCAGCCAGGCTGAAATCATTAAAGGATGGCAACAGCAATCTTGCAGAGATGGTTATAACGCTGTTCATGTATGTTGATTACTATACGGTTGAGGAGATAGAGGCAATCAAGGGTGTCTTAGAGACTTTAAACTCCCAGAATGTGTCGGAGAGGTTAAAGACAAGGGGAGACACATATCTTGAGAATGGCTGCTATTACAGCGCAATCCGCAATTACCAGAAGATTATTGATTCTCCGGTTGATACGACACTTCCAGCATATTTTTATGCGAAGGTTTATCACAATATTGGCGTTGCATATGCCAAGCTGTTTATATTCGACCAGGCGGAGACTTATTTTAATGAAGCATTTACAAAGAAAAATGATGAAATTAATAATAAAATAATTAATGAAAAATTAGAGGGTGAAAAAATTGATGTTACCCTTCCTGGAGTAAGTATTAAGTGTGGCGCTCCAAACATTCTTGAAAAAACTATCGAAGAGGTAGAAGAGCTTTTTATGTCACTTGGATTTGATGTAGTAGATGGTCCAGAAATCGAGGAAGATAAATATAATTTTGAACTTTTAAATATTCCAAAAGGACATCCTGCAAGAGATGCGCAAGATACATTTTATATTGTTAATGATGAAGTGCTTCTTCGTAGTCAAACATCTCCTGTACAAGCAAGAACAATGCTTAAGGGAAATGGTGAAACACCAATTAGAATGATATGTCCTGGTAAAACATATCGACGTGATGATGATGATGCAACTCATTCTCATCAATTTATGCAAATTGAAGGTTTGGTAGTCGATAAAGAAATAAGTTTATCAGACCTTAAGGGAATATTTGATTTACTTGCTAAAAAGTTATTCGGAGAAAACTGTGTAACAAGATTTAGACCAAGTTATTATCAATTTACTGAGCCTTCAGTAGAAACTGATATAAGTTGTTTTGCTTGTAATGGTAAAGGATGTAGTTTATGTAAAAATACTGGTTGGATTACTGTTGCAGGTGCAGGTATAGTTCATCCAAATGTATTAAAAAATTGTGGTTATGATCCAAATAAATGGACTGGTTTTGCATTTGGTTTTGGTGCTGAAAGACTTGCAATGCTTAAATATAATATAAATGATATAAGAACATTTTATACAGCAGATTTAAGAGAAGTTCAAGTATTTGATAGAAAGGAAAATTAGTATGATAAGTTTAAATTGGGTTAAAGATTATATTGATTTAGATGGTATAGATTTAAAACAGTTAGCTGTTAAAGTTACTAAAGCAGGTATTAATGTTGAAAAAGTTATTACTAATCATATTGATAATTTATGTGTTGGTTTAGTAAAGGAGTGCACAATGCATCCAGATTCAGATCATTTACATGTTTGTAAAGTTGATGTTGGAAATGAAATACTTCAGATTGTTTGTGGTGCTCCAAATGTAAAAGAAAATGAAAAAGTAATTGTGGCTTTAATTGGTGCAGTTTTACCTGGAGATTTTGAAATTAAGAAATCTAAAATAAGAGGAGTAGAATCTTTTGGAATGTTATGTGCACTTTCTGAATTAGGCCTCGAAGAAAAGACTGAGGAAAACTATGCTAAAGGTATTTATATTTTACCAGATGATGCAGTCATAGGAAGTGATCCACAATGTTTACTAGGTTCATCTGATACTATATATGATCTAGATGTTCATAAACATAGAAATAACGATTGTTACTATCATATTGGTTTTGCTTACGAAATTGCCTCAATATTAAACAAAAAGGTAACACTTCCTGATAGTAATTATAATGAAATCGAAGATAGCATTACAAATCACTTTTCTTTAGAGGTAAATACTGAAAAATGTCCATTTTATCTTGCAAAGATGGTAACAAATTTAAATATTAAACCATCACCAAAATTTATTCAAGATAGACTAATTAGTGCTGGTATGAGACCAATTAATAATGTTGTTGATATTTCAAATTATGTTATGCTTGAATATGGACAACCTTTACATTTCTTTGATAAAGATAAACTTGGTGATAAAATTGTTGTTAGAAATGCTTTAAATGATGAAAAAATTAAAACTTTAGATGGAAAAGATAGAGTATTAACTGAAAGTGATATAGTTATAACTGATGGCCAAAAACCAGTATGTATTGCCGGTGTAATGGGTGGTGAAAATACAGATGTTGATGAAAATACTAAAACTATTTTAATTGAAAGTGCTATATTTGATGCTGTTTCAATAAGAAATACAGCAGCAAGATTAAGTTTAAAAAGCGAGGCCTCAATTAGATATGGCAAAGGCTTAAATTATGAATATACAATTGATGCATTAAATAGGGCATGTCATTTACTTGAAAAATATGCTGATGCAAAAATTTTATCAGGTAGGGTAACATATGATAGAGTAGATAAAACTAAAAAAATAGTTAAATTTAATCCAAATGATGTTAATAAAATGTTAGGAATTGAAATTTCAACTGAAGATATGGCTAAAGAACTAGATAGGTTAATGTTTGAATATACATATGAAGATGGTATATTTACAGTAACAATACCTAATCGTAGACTTGATATTGATCCATATGTTAATGATATTGCCGAAGAAATAGGAAGACTTTATGGTTATGAAAATTTAATATCTACTTTACCAAAAGGTACATACAAAAAAGGTGAATATATTGGCGATGTTAAATATAGAAAGATTATTTCAAAAAGACTACGTAGTTTAGGATTAAATGAATGTAAAACATATACTTTAGTATCTTTATCTATGGCTAACTTATTTAAATATGAAAACAAAGAAAATGTAGTACTTCCTAATCCAATGAGCGCAGATAAAAGCATTGTTAGAACTACCATTATTCCATCACTTTTAAATGTTTACAACTACAATAAAGCAAGAAAAGTAGATGATATATTACTTTATGAAATAAGTAAAACGTATGATAAAGACTTTAATGAAGATATTAAAGTAGCAATGCTTATAAGTGGAAAATATATTTATAACGCATGGAATCATAATGAAATTGAATGTGATTTTTATACTTTAAAAGGTATTGTTCAAAATCTATTAGATTATCTAGGACTTAAAAATAGATATAATTTTGTAGCTAGTGAAATAAATAACTTACATCCAGGTATAAGTGCAAGTATTACACTAGATAATAAAGAAGTTGGTATAATTGGTAAAGTTCATCCCACTATTTGTAAAGATAATGTTTATGTTTGTGAACTATCTATTAATAAATTAATGGGTGATATAAAACCAATTAAATATAAAGAAGCCTCAAAATATCCAGAAATTATTAAAGATGTAGCATTTGTATGTAATAAAGATATTACTTGTGATAGTTTAATGAAGGAAATTAAAAAAGCAGGTGGAAGACTTCTTAAAAATATTGATGTATTTGATTTATATATTCCAAATAATGATAGTAATGAAAAAAGTATTGCATTTAAATTAACTTATAGTGATAATGAAAGAACTTTAACTGAAAAAGAAGTTATGGATAATTTTGAAAATATTATTAATAAAGTAACAAATAATTTAAATGTTAAATTAAGGGGATAAATATCCTCTTTTTTAGTACTTTAAAATCAAAAAAATGTATGCTATAATAAAAACATAAGTTATCATATAAGTGGGGTGATAAAAATGGCAAAAGCATTATTGATAACCAAAGAAAATATCGTAAAGGGAGCAGTTAAGTTAATAAATGATGATGGGTGGCTTAACCTTAATGCAAGAAGTTTAGCAAAACATTTGGGTATTAGTACAAAACCTTTATATCGAATTTATAATAATATGGATGAGATTAAAAAAGATGTATTAATAGAAATTAATAGACAGTATGATGAGTTTATTAATAGTAAGATTGATAGTAAAAAGGCTCTATTAACACTATGTATTGCATATGTTGAATTTGCTAATGATTATAAAAATTTATTTTGTAGTTTATTTTTATCAGATAATTTAAAATGGAAAAAGATTGAAGATGTTTTTGATGAAAAATGGAATCAATCCACAATTATAAATTTAGTTAATAAACATAGTTTTTCTTTTGAAGAGGCTAAAGAGTTATTTTTACATATGTGGCTTTATTCAAATGGTCTTGCTACATTAATAGCTACGAATCAAATTAAATTAGATGAAGAGAAAATCATGATTAGACTCGTAAAAATATATAAAAATCTTGTTAAATAAAATACTTTATTGTATAATTTTTGTAGGAGGTAAAATGAAGAAGTTATTAATAGGAATATTATGTGCTTTATCATTATCAATGCTTAATGTAAAAGCAGCTGAAGAAACACCTAAAGAAACACCTAAAGAAAAAATCAATGTTTATGTATTTACTAAAGATGGTTGTCCTTATTGTGAAAAGGCTAAAACATTCTTAAATAGTATTACTGATGAATATGGTAAATATTTTAATTTAGTTGTTTATGAAGTATATGATGCTGAATGGAATGCAAATGAAAATTTAAAAAATGCAATGGATACTGTAGCAAAAGAATTTGGTGATAAAGTTAATGGTGTTCCTTATATTGTAATTGGCGATGAAGCATCTTGGCCTGGATACCAATCAGCATTTGATGATGATATTAAAAAAGCAATTAAAAAAGCTTATGAAAATGAAGACTATAAAGATATCGTTGCACCTTTAATTAATAGTTCAATTGGTGAAAAAAAAGATGAACATAGTAATGATACAATTATTACTGTGGCTATTCTAGTAGCCTTAGTTGGTGGTATCGGAAGTCTTGTATATTTCTCAAGAAAAAAACAAAAATAGTTCCTCGTGAACTTTTTTTTATGCCACAAAAAAACTAGTTTTTACACTAGTTTATATTGTATGGATTTTGAATATATTCTCTACTTCCATCAGATTTTAAATAATACTCTGCGATTAGATTTTCAGTGGTACTCTTATCAATACTTAAATTAGCCTCTGAGGCATATAGTTTAACATAAACTGCATAACCTACAAGTCCTTTGTTTTCTTTGTTTAATACTGCTTTAAAGTCTTGATAAATATATGTATGAGCTCCATTTGGATATTTAGTTTCATATATTTTATTAAAATCGGTTTTTAATTTTTCTAAATCTCTTTTATATAATTCAACAACAGGTTTTTGAACATCATCATTATCCCATAAATCACGATTAAGTGCACAATTATTTTGTTCATCTCCAACTATAACAGCAATCGGATAAGTATAAATTTTTTCATCATAACTTAAATCACCATATTTACATTCTACTGCTGGATTTGGATTTATACTTGGGTCTGGTGTTGGTATATTACCACTTGCATCAGTTAGTTTTAAATTAACACTTTTTGGTTCAGTAACATTACCATTTTCATCTTTAGCAATAATTTTAATTAAGTAGTTTCCAGCTTCAGTATATTTTGAATAATCAATTGCATTACCATCTTGGTCTTTTGAATCAGAATAATATTCAATTGTACAAGCTTCCCCAGAATTATCTGAACAACTTTCTACAAAGTCCTCAACATAATATCTTTTACCAGCCTCTATTTCAAAGTCTTTAACCTCAAGTTCTGGTGCTTTATCATCATATACATTAACTTTTGTTGTATATTCTTTTCCCTCAATTGTAATTTTGACTTCATACGTTCCAACAACTTTTGTACTAAAATCATCGGGATATGTTACTTTTACTTTATTTACATCATAATTATCAAATGCTGAGAAGAAATCCATTGTTTCTGGTTTTTCACTATTAATTTCTACATCTAAATTATTATATAGTTTTAAATTCGCTCGCTGTGGATTTTTCTTATTATTAAGTGCAATAAGTATTACTATAATAAGTATGGCACACACCGCTACAATTGCTATTTTAATCATTGTTGATTTCGAAGTTTTTACATTTCCATTAAAAAATTTTCCCATAATCATCTACCTTCTATTATATGATACCATAAAAAATAAATTATACCAATAACTTTTTATTCATTTTTTTATAAAAGTGTCAATATTTTTTACATATTTTTTATCTAAATAATTATATTTGAAAAAAATTTGTAAAAACATTACAAACCTAGTATTTACCTTGTTCGTTTTTTCCTATATCATATACTTTTAGGAAAATTCACATCCGTATTTACGCTACTCCCACTATAATTTAATCATTTTTTTGTTACTTTTTCAAGTCCTTTTTAACGAAATTTGGTACCATATTTTTCTTATAAGTATATGATTTGTGAAATTCAAAGTGCCTATTTATGCGAGATTGGTGTGGTTATGAAGAAAAAAATAAAAATTAGTTTGTTCGTATTTATTGTTATAGGGGTAGTGATACTTAATATTACATATAAAAATAAAAATGAAGTAACTAAAAATAAACAAAGAAAACAAAATAATTTAGCAATAATGGTTAAAGAAGATGGAGCAAGTGATTATACAAAATCAACTTCTAAAGATATTCCTATAGGAAATTATGTTTTGAATGAAGAAAAAACGCATTGTGAGAATAATGGTGAAATACTAAATTATGATAATACAACAGGTAAAGTAAGTTTTTCATTTATTGGCAGTGATAGATGTTATTTGTATTTTGATTACTATAAAGAACCAGTTGGCTATGAAATCATCATTGCTAACAATGGGGGAAAAGGAGCAATAGAAGCAAAAGGAACACCAGACTTTAGTAAGGTTGCTACAGAAAATGAGGGTATGTATGCAGCCGATGATGATTTAGGTACATCATATTATTTTAGGGGAGCCGTAGATAATAATTGGGTAAAATTTGGAAAAGATAGTGGTGGAAAAGATATGTATTGGCGAATAATCAGAATAAGTGGAGATGGAAGTATAAGAATGATATATTCTGGAACAACGGCCCCAACAAGTGAGACAGCAATTGTAATGACTGGAGATGGAACTGAAATAGGCGTTGGTGCATATAATAGTAGTTTTAAAGATCCAACATATGTAGGCTATATGTATGCTGAGGAACTACAACACGGTTACGATTCATCAAGTACAATTAAATCTACAATAGAAGATTGGTATACAACAACAACATTAGAAACAGATGTGATAACAAAAAGTTTAGTGGCAGACCAAATATTTTGTAATGACAGGAGTGCCACAACAAATCCTGTTGGAATACCGGGAGAAATAAATGAGAAAATGAATACTAGTACAGCATATTTTTATGGAACTTATTTTAGAATAAGTGAAAAAAATACGCCTAAGTTAACGTGCCAATCATTAAGTGATAAGTTCACAGTAAACACAAGTACTGGAAATAAAGCATTAACTTATTCTGTTGGTTTAATCACGGCTGATGAAGTAGCAATGGCTGGAAGTGTATATAATGTAAGCAATAGTTCTTATTATTTGTATACTAATCAATTTTATTGGACAGGATCACCTGAATCATATAATAGATATTATTCATATACTTATTATGTTTACCAATCAGGTTATTTGGCAAGCGATATAGTAAACGTTCAAAATGGTATTAGGCCAGTTATATCATTATCTTCATCAGCTAAATTATCTGGCTCCGGAACTTGGAATGATGTTTATACAGTGAGTTGAGATTTATTAGTAAATATGGAATGAGTTGATAAATTTGTTCCATATTTTTTAATATTTAGAAAAGTAAACCTTTTTTGTGGAAAAAGTGTCACATTTTGCTTGTAAAACTGTGGATTATATGGTATTATCATTGATAGCAATTGATTTATTGCTTAAGTGGAGGGGAAAGCGGATGCCCATACCACTTACTCGAATAATATTTATAGGAGGTGTTTTTCGTGGCAAAAGAAGTCGTAAAGAAAATTAAATTACAACTTGAAGCAGGAAAAGCTACACCAGCTCCACCAGTTGGAACTGTTTTAGGACCTGCAGGAGTTAATCTACAAGATTTTTGTTCAAAGTTTAATGAAGCAACTCGTGATAAAATGGGCGATGTAGTTCCTTGTGAAATATCAATTTATGATGATCGTTCATTTACATTCGTTCTTAAAACTCCACCTGCTGCATTCTTATTAAAGAAGGCTGCTAAATTACAAAAAGCTAGTAGTAAGGGAGCAAATGAAATAGTTGCTACTATTAGTAAGGAAGATTTAAGAAAAATAGCTGAAACAAAACTTCCAGATTTAAATGCATACGATATTGAAAGTGCAATGAAAATTATTGAAGGTACAGCTAGAAACATGGGTATTGCAGTTAAAGGTGTAAATGATGCTGAACTTGCTGAACAAGCCGCTGAAGCAAAAGCTGAAGAAGCTGAAAGAGCAAAACGTGATGAAATGCTTGCAGAAATGGAAGCTGAAGCACAAAGTGAACATGATGCATCAAATGTTGAAGTTATTAACGAAAAAAATAACGAAGAAGAAAATAATCAAGAATAATTTTATATTATTTATTAATCCGCTAATAAACCACAGTTAGGAGGAAAAAAATGAGAAAGTTTGGAAAAAAATATGTGGAAGCATCAAAAAAAGTTGAAAAGAATACTCTTTACAGCGCTACAGATGCAGTTAAACTTGTAAAAGAAACTAATGTTACTAAGTTTGATAGTACAATTGATATTGCTATTAAACTTAATGTAGATCCTAAAAAAGCAGATCAAATGCTTCGTGGATCACTTGTATTACCAAACGGAAGTGGAAAATCTAAAAAGATTTTAGTACTTGCTAAAGGTGAACAAGCTAAAGTAGCAAAAGAGTTAGGTGCTGACTATGTTGGTGACAAAGATTTAATTGACAAAATTAAAACTGAAAATTGGTTTGATTTTGATATTATCGTTGCTACACCAGAAATGATGCCTGAAGTTGGAAAAATTGGTAACATTTTAGGACCAAGAGGTTTAATGCCAAATCCTAAAACTGGTACAGTTACTCCAAAAGTTGATACAGTAATAAATGATATCAAAAAAGGTATGGTTGAATATAGAACTGATAGTTATGGTAATATTCATACTATTATTGGTAAAGCATCATTTACTGAAACAGCATTACTTGAAAATTTAAAATATGTTGTATCCACTATATCTAAAAGTAAACCTACTTCAGTAAAAGGAACTTTTGTACAAGGAATTAGTATTTCATCTACAATGGGTCCTGGAATTAAAGTAGATAAAAATTCTTTTGACTTTTAGTTAAAAGTGTATTATAATAGCAATTAGAAAAAACGAGAGCCAAAGACAGTAGGCGCCTAAAAGGCTTAATTTCCTACCGAGGGGAAAGTTATCTTTTAAAGCTTCCCCATGGGAAGTTTTTTCTAAAAATAAATAAGGAGGAAAAATGGCAAGCGAAAAAATTCTAAATGAAAAAAAGCAAATTGTAAGCGAAATCGTTGATAAGATTAAAAATAGTGAATCAGTAATTATTTTTGCATATCAAGGACTTACTGTAAGCGAACTTACTGAACTTCGTAATCAATTAAAAGAAGTTAATAGTGAAGTTAGAGTATATAAAAATACTATGTTAAAACTTGCTTGTGATAGTCTTGATATTAATATCGATGAATTCCTTGAAGGACCTAATGCTATTTTATTTGGTACTGATTTATTAGAACCAATTAAGATTATTTCTAAATATGCAAAAGATCATAATAAACTAGACATTCGTGTTGGTGTTATAAGTGGTAAAGTTGCAGATAAGAATGTAATTAAAGAATACGCATCAATTCCATCAAGAGAAGGACTATTAACAATGCTTGCAAGTGGAATGATTGCTTATGTAAAAGATTTAAGTATTGCACTTAATCTTTATGCCGAAAAAATGGAAGGAGAGGAAAATTAATGGCAAAATTAACAAGAGATGAATTTATTAGTTCATTAAAAGAAATGACTATTCTTGAAGTTAAAGAATTAGTTGATGCAATGAAAGAAGAATTTGGTGTTGACCCTTCTGCTGTAGCTGTTGCTGCTGCACCTGTTGAAGCAAAAGAAGAAGGACCAAGTACTAAAACAGTTGTACTTAAAAATGCTGGTGGAAACAAAATTGCAGTTATTAAGATCATTAAAGAACTTACTGGTTTAGGATTAGTTGAAGCAAAAGGTTTAGCTGATAAAGGTGGAAATATTAAAGAAAATATTCCTGCTGCTGATGCTGAAGCAATTAAAGCTCAATTAACTGAAGCTGGCGCTGAAGTAGAACTAGCGTAATTTAAAAAGCCTTATGGCTTTTTTTTATTATATTGAAAAAATTCTTAAAATATCATATACTTAATATGGTGGTTGATAGTTATGGAATATGATAGCAATGAAAAAGTAGTAAAGAAAGTAAAATTAATAAAGAAAATATTATTAATAGTAATGATTGTTTTTATATGTTTGTTTTCTTTTACAATATATGAATATTATCGTGTTAAAACTGATAAAACGCCATTAGTATGTTTAAATAGTAAAAATATTAGTGAAAATGATAAAGAAGATGCTAAAGTATGTTATGGCTTATTTTATAAATATAAAGAATATTATTTAAAAAATACAAAAATTGTTGATGCAAGAGAGTTTACTATGTTTTTTACATCTTTTGATAGAGATTTAGAAAGGAACAAATGAAATTAAATAATAAAGGATGGGGTTTAAATACTATGCTTATAATAAGTGCATGTTTATTAATTTTTTTACTTATAGCGGCTTATTATATATATGTATTATATAATTCTATGGGATAATATGTAAAAAGTGTCACTTTTTTATTGACAAATCACATATTTTTTTGATATATTAATTATGCATTTTTGTTGGGTTCTATTTAAGTAGAACCTAATTTAATAGGTAATTTGATACACCAGGGTGTGTGTTAATGGAAGGAGGAAAAATTAAATGCCAACAATTAATCAACTTGTTAAGAAAAATCGTGGTAAAAAAACTAGAAAAAGTAAAAGTCCAGTTCTAAACGTAGGATTTAATACTATTGAAAGAAAACAAACTAACGATATGAGTCCACAAAAAAGAGGAGTTTGTACAAGAGTAGGTACTAAAACACCTAAAAAACCAAACTCAGCTTTAAGAAAATATGCTCGTGTTAGATTATCTAACGGTAAAGAAATCGATGCATATATTCCAGGTGAAGGACATAACTTACAAGAACACAGCGTAGTACTAGTTCGTGGTGGTCGTGTTAAAGACCTAATCGGTGTTAGATATCACATTGTTCGTGGTACACTAGATACTCGTGGAGTTGAAGACCGTAAACAAGGTAGAAGTAAATACGGTACAAAGAAAAAATAATAAATAGAAAGAAGGAGAAAAAAGTATGCGTAAAAGAAGAGCAGTAAAAAGAGATGTTCTTCCAGATTCTGTATATAATTCAAAAGTAGTAACAAGACTTGTTAATACTATTATGAAAGACGGAAAAAAAGGAACAGCTCAAACTATTGTATATGATGCATTTGATATAATTAAGAAAACTACTAAAGAAGAACCAATTGAAGTATATAACAAAGCATTAGAAAATATTAGACCAGCTCTTGAAGTTAAATCAAGAAGAGTTGGTGGAAGTAATTACCAAGTTCCAATCGAAATTTCTGACGATAGAAGTCAAGCGTTAGCACTTCGTTGGCTTGTTAATTATGCAAAACTTAGAAACGGAAAGGGCATGGCTGTAAATTTAGCTAATGAAATCATGGACGCTGCAAAAGGTGTTGGTGGAGCCGTTAAGAAAAGAGAAGATACTCATAAGATGGCAGAGGCTAATAAAGCATTTGCTCACTATAGATGGTAGGCATTTATGGCAAGAGACGTTTCATTAGATAAAACTAGAAATATTGGTATAATGGCTCACATAGATGCTGGTAAAACAACATTTACAGAAAGAGTTTTATATCATACTGGTAAAATTCATAAAATTGGTGAAACACATGATGGTGAATCACAAATGGACTGGATGGAACAAGAACAAGAACGTGGTATTACAATTACTTCTGCCGCAACTACTGCATTTTGGAAGGGTTATAGATTCAATATTATAGATACTCCAGGTCACGTTGACTTTACAATTGAAGTTCAAAGAAGTTTAAGAGTACTAGATGGTGCTGTCTTACTACTTGACTCAAATGCCGGTGTTGAACCACAAAGTGAAACTGTTTGGAGACAAGCAAACGAATATAAAGTACCTAGAATAATATTCTCTAATAAGATGGATAAACTAGGAGCAGACTTTTATATGAGTTTAGGTACTGTTGGAAGCAGATTAGGTGCTAAAACTGCTGCTATCGAACTTCCAATTGGTGCTGAAAGCGAATTCAATGGTGTAATAGACCTAGTAACAATGAAGGCATATCATTATGATGGTAAGCCAGAAGAAAATGCTACTGAAATTGAAATACCTGCTGACATGGTAGATAAAGCAAATGAATATAGAAATATATTAATTGAGGCAGTAGCAGATTATGATGAAGAATTAATGATGAACTACCTTGAAGGTGGAGAAATCACAATTGAAATGTTAAAAAGAGCTATCAGAAGAGGAACACTTGATGCAGAATTCTTCCCATTTATGTGTGGATCTGCTCTAGGAAACAAAGGTGTTAAGTTATTACTTGATGCTGTTGTAGACTATTTACCAGCTCCTACTGATATTGCTTCAATAGAATGTACAAATTCTAAAGGAGAAGTAGTTCTTAGACATCCATCTGATTCTGAACCATTCACTGCTTTAGCATTCAAAATTGCTACTGACCCATTCGTAGGAAGATTAACTTTCTTCAGAGTTTACTCTGGAACATTAAAGAGTGGATCATATGTATTAAACTCTACAAAGAATGTTAAAGAAAGAATTGGTAGAATATTATTAATGCATGCAAATCACAGAGAAGAAATTCCTGAGATATATGCAGGTGAAATTGGTGCTGCTGTTGGACTTAAAAATACAACAACTGCTGACACATTATGTGATGAAAAGAATCCAGTAATAATGAAAGGTATGGAATTCCCAGAACCAGTTATTACACAAGCAGTTGAACCAAAGACAAAAGCAGACCAAGAAAAAATGGGTATTGCATTACAAAAACTTGCTGAAGAAGATCCAACATTTAGAATGCGTACTGATCCTGAAACAGGACAAACTACAATATCTGGAATGGGTGAATTACACCTTGATATTATAGTAGACAGAATGAGAAGAGAATTCAACGTAGAAGCAACAGTTGGTGCTCCAATGGTTGCATACCGTGAAACTTTAACTCAAGCTGGTGAATGTGAAGGAAAACATATTAAACAATCTGGTGGTCGTGGACAATACGGACACGTTTGGATTAGATTTGAACCAAACCCAGGTAAAGGATATGAATTTGTTGACAATATCGTTGGTGGTGTAGTACCAAGAGAATATATCTCTGTAATTGATAAAGGATTACAAGAAGCATTATCTACAGGTATTTTAGCAGGCTATCCAATGGTAGATGTTAAAGCAACATTATTTGATGGATCATATCACGATGTTGACTCATCTGAAATGGCCTTTAAAATTGCTGCATCACTTGCTTTAAAAGAAGCTAAAAACAAATGTAAACCTGTCTTACTTGAACCAATAATGAAGGTTGTAGTAACTGCTCCAGATGAATATACTGGTGCTGTAATCGGAGACCTTACTGCAAGACGTGGTAAACCACAAGGACAAGAATCAAGAGGAAATGCAATAGCATTTACTGCAATGGTTCCACTTGCTGAAATGTTTGGTTATGCAACAAGTTTAAGAAGTTCTACACAAGGTAGAGGTAATTACGTAATGGAACTTGACCATTATGAAGAAGTACCAAAATCAATTGCTGAAGAAATAATCAAGAAAAATGGTGGAAATTAGAAATAATTAACTAAAAGTCTTGAAATATTTCTAAAATTTGGTACAATATAATAGTAATATTTAAGAAAGAGAGGAAAATTAATATGGCAAAAGCTAAATTTGATCGTAGCAAACCACATGTTAACATTGGTACAATTGGCCACGTTGACCATGGTAAAACTACATTAACTGCTGCTATTACTAAGGTTTTAGCTGCTAAAGGTGGAGCAGAATTCGTTGATTATGCAAATATCGATAAAGCTCCAGAAGAAAGAGAAAGAGGTATTACAATTAATACTGCTCACGTTGAGTATCAAACTGATAAAAGACACTATGCTCACGTTGACTGTCCAGGACACGCTGACTATGTAAAAAATATGATTACTGGTGCAGCACAAATGGACGGAGCAATCTTGGTTATTGCTGCAAGTGATGGACCTATGGCTCAAACAAGAGAACACATCCTATTATCTAGACAAGTTGGTGTTCCTAGAATGGTTGTATTTATGAATAAATGTGACCAAGTTGATGATCCTGAATTACTAGATTTAGTTGAAATGGAAATCAGAGATTTATTAAATGAATATGGATTTGATGGAGATAATACTCCAATTATTAGAGGATCTGCATTAAAAGCTCTTGAAGGAGATCCAGATGCAGTTAAATCTATCGAAGACTTAATGAACGCAGTTGACGAATGGATTCCAACTCCAGTAAGAGATAACGACAAACCATTCTTAATGAGTATTGAAGATGTATTCACTATTACTGGTCGTGGAACAGTTGTTACTGGTCGTGTTGAAAGAGGACAATTAAAATTAAACGATGAAGTTGAAATCGTTGGATTAAAAGATACTAAGAAAACAGTTGTTACTGGTATTGAAATGTTTAGAAAACAACTTGACTATGCTGAAGCAGGAGACAATGCTGGTGTACTATTAAGAGGTATTGCTCGTGAAGACGTTGAAAGAGGACAAGTTCTTGCTAAACCAGGAACAGTTCATCCACATAAAACTTTCAAAGCAGAAGTTTATGTTCTATCTAAAGAAGAAGGTGGAAGACATACTCCATTCTTCAGTAACTACAGACCACAATTCTATTTCAGAACTACAGATGTAACTGGTGTTATCACTTTACCTGAAGGAACTGAAATGGTTATGCCTGGAGACAATGTTTCTATGACTGTAGAATTAATTGCTCCAATTGCTGTAGAAAACGGAACTGAATTCTCAATTCGTGAAGGTGGACGTACAGTTGGTGCTGGTAAAGTATCAGAAATTATTAAGTAATTAAATAAATAAATAAAAGACTATTAGCAATATTGTTAATAGTTTTTTTGTATGAAAAAAAGTCTTTAATAGAATTTATCTTTATTAAAGACTTTTGTAATTTTATATAAGTATTTATTTATTATTAAATCAAAATTACCAGAATATTCATAAATTCTAGGATTGAATCCAACCTTTGATAGATATAATCCATAATATTTATTATCTTTTCTAATACTAGGTAAGTTACCCAAATTGAATATTTTATATCCTTTTGTAATATATGTTTTTATAATTTCCCATTTTAATCCTTCGATTGAATGAATATCTTTTTCTTTATCATTATATCCTTCTTCAATAAAATATATAGTGTTATCTGTCTTTATTATTGCTATTGTACTTATAATTAAACCATCAGGATATTTTGATAAGAGATTGGAAGCATTTATTACTTCATTTTGATATTTATTAATTAGTTTATCTGATTTCATTTTTCTATCTAATATTTTATTATTTTTTGAGTTGTTATTAATTAATAATTCTTGAAAACGTTCATTGTTTCTTTTTTCATTTGCTAATAATTTTCTATAGTTATTAATATATGTTAGTGGATTAATTTTAGCAAAATATATTTCAAAATCATTTTTATAATTTTTATTTAAATTATTATAGTAGTCAATACTAGTTTTTTTCTTTTTGTTAATTAGTTCATAAAATTTATTTAAATCATCATTCTTAAAATAGGTAATACCTGATAATTTGCTATCTTTTATTTTTCTTTTAATATTTCTACTTAGTTTATTATAAGTATTATCTACATTATTAGTTGTATTTAATATTGCCACATATTTATTAAATTCATTATTAAATCCAGTAGAGATATATCCTGATTTTTTCATATTATCTAAGATATTTGGGTAACATTTTATAACTATATTTTTGCTATCAAATATTTTGTAAGCAAAATTTGGAGTTACTTCTATATAGATAAAATTAAGATTATTTAGATATTCCTTTAAACTATTAGTGAAATTATTAAGTAATTCATAGTTAGTAAAATCTATTAAATATCCATCTTTAACATAACCAATTTTATATTTATTATTAATTTTTTTGTATAGAATTAAACACGCACAAACTACATTATCAAAGTTATCAATAAAACCTAAATATAATGGTTGATAATTATATTCTTTCATTACGTTTGCATAGTTAATAGTTTGTTTGTAATTTCTTTTGCTATGTAATTGTGAATAGTTTTTAAATTGTATTTCAGTTAATGTAATAATATGCATATTTTACCTCCCTCCAGAGTAATTATTATATCATTTTAATTAAATAATGTAAATAATTGAGGTTTAGAAATAGACAAAAAAAGAATAGTTTGATATAATTAAATAGTAAAGTATTTATAGTAGGAGTGTGAAGTATGGCATTAGTAAAATGTCCTGATTGTGGCAAAGAAGTTAGTTCAAGATCAGAAAAATGTATTCATTGTGGATGTCCGTTGTCAAATGATGAGAAAGTGCTGGAAGAACCAGTAATTGAAGAGGTAAAATCAACTGATGATAATGAAAAAAAAGATAATAAAAAGAAATTAATTATAGGTTTAGGAATTGTAGGAGTATTTATCTTAATTATAATAATGTCTATGATAAACAAAGTTAAAATTCCTTATATTTATGGAGTAACCGAAGAAAATGCAATTTCTACATTACAAATAAATAATCTAGTTCCTTATATAGAATATAGGTATGATGATGTTGTTGAAGAAGGTAAGGTAATAGAAACTTTACCTAGTAATGGTTCTAGAGTTGATAAAAATTCTAATGTTACAATTATAGTTTCAAAAGGTCCTTCTCGTATCACTGCAAGTAATTCCACTATTGAATGGTATCATATTCAAAATGGTAATGATACTTGGAGTTTTTATACACCATATATTGAAGAAGGCTATTTGTATATTGAATGTAATCCAACTTTTGGTACTTCATTTACTTGGAAGAGTAATGGATTTGGTACTGCTTCAATCAATGATACATTTAGTAAAAAAGTTCCTGTAGAATTGATTATAGATAGTAATACAGTAACTGCTAACACAATTCAAAATTTAAAAATTAAAATTCCAGTTAATGATTTGGATGTAAAAAAACCTACAACATTATATGTTAAGTTATCTGCACTTGATCAGTATGGTAATGATTTTGACGTTAATGTTAATTTTAGTATTTCTTGGTAATAGTTATCTATTAAAATGGATAACTTTTTTTGTAAACTATATGTTGACTAACTGTAAAAATATTGTTATAATCTTACTCGTGATGACGTATGAAAGAAATAATTATAGATACATTAATTGATAGTGTTAAATTAATTCCATTTTTATTTGTTGCCTTTTTACTTGTTGAATTATTAGAACATAAATTTAATAAAAAAACAGTAAGTATGGTAAAAAAATCAGGTAAGTATGGACCAGTAATAGGTTCATTACTTGGAGCATTTCCACAATGTGGTTTTTCTGTATTTGCTACTAATTTATATACAACTAGAATTATTAGTCTTGGTACATTAATTGCAATTTATTTATCTACTTCAGATGAAATGCTACCAATACTTTTAAGTAAGAATGTTGAGTTTTTATTAATACTAAAGATTTTATTAATAAAAATATTTATAGGAATGTTTTGCGGTATAGTGTTAGATATAATCTTAAAAAATAAAGAAAAAACTAATCTAGATTATCAAATATGTAGTGAAGAAGACTGCCATTGTGAAAATGGAATAATAAAATCTAGTATTAAGCATACAATTAGTATTTTAATATTTATTGTAATTATTAATTTTATTTTAAATATAGTATTTTATTATTTTGGTAATGAGTATTTATCAAAGATATTTTTAAAAGATAGTATATTTGGTTCATTTATAACTTCACTTATTGGGTTAATTCCAAATTGTGGAGCAAGTATAATGATAACTGAATTATATTTAAGTAATTCAATAACTTTTGGTTCTTTAATCGGAGGACTTCTTACTGGTAGTGGTGTAGCATTAGTAATATTATTTAAAACAAATAAAAACATTAAGGAAAATATAAAGATATTATTAATGACTTACTTTATTGGTACAATATCAGGTATAATTATAGATTTAGTAATTAAGTTATTTTAATTGAATTTTAATTACTTTTTTGCTATAATAATGCTTGTTTTTTGGGAATTATAATGAATAATATAGATTTATTTATAGAACTCTTGGATTCTGATATGACAGATGAGGAAGTATATTATGAAAGATTAAAACAATGTTTACATCAAGAAAAAATGTTTATTCAAGATGCTAGAGAATTTAAAAAAAATAATGATAACTTTAGAGATAATATTCCTTATTTAGTTTTTACAACAGTTAAAAAATATTATTATGCTAATTATGATAGTGATATATATAAGAGATTAGATTATTATAAAAAAATATGTGTAAGTAAAGGTAAAAATTATCAATTAAGTAATTTGATTGAGATGGTTAGAACAGATTATATGTTAGAGTGTCCTAGTTACGTTCAAGTTTTAGATAATTATTTAAAATCACAAAAATTATTTAGAGGAATTGGAGACTATGCAAAATGTGTCGAGAGAAATTCTTCATTAGGAAGTTTATTATCTTTTGCAGGAATTAATTCACTTGTAATTGCCACAGATGTTATGATAGGTTCACATAAAGAAGCACATTGTTTTCCAATATTTGAGCGAGATGATGGTACTTATTTGTTATTTGATGCAGCGTTAAATTGTCTTGGTGGAAAAATTGAAAATCCAGAAAATGGTTTTGAGGTAAGTTTAAATTCTGAATTTGGTAAAGGTACTTTAGTTAAATATTTGGTACCTGTATCTACTAAAGAACTAGAAGAAAATAAACTAGTTTTAGTTAATAAAAATAATTTATATAGATAAATGTTCTTAAAATATTGACAATTAATAAATTTAATTATATAATTTACTTAATTTGAAAACAAAGGAAAGAGACGTTATTATAAAGATATTTATAGAGAGTAATTGGCTGGTGGAAAATTACAATTAATTATAATAAAAATCACTCTTGATGTACTTTTCTGAAAAAGAGTAAGAAAAGTCGGTTAATACCGTTAAAAATTTTGAGTATAAAATAAGGTGGTACCACGATAATTCGTCCTTTGGTAGCATCTTTTTATTTTTAGGAAGGTGAGATAATGAGAAAATTTGAAGAACTAGATAAAAGAGAAACATATCTAGTAGAAAATGATTATTTAGAAAAATGGCAAAAAGAAGATATACTTAATAAATGTATCGAAGAAAGAAAAGATAGCAAGAATTTTGTTTTTTATGATGGACCTGCGACTGCGAATGGTATGCCTGGTTTACATCATATGGTAGGTAAATTTCTAAAAGATAGTTTTTGTAAGTATAAGAATATGCAAGGATATAAGGTACTTAGAAAAGTAGGATGGGATACTCACGGTCTTCCTGTCGAAGTACAAGTAGAAAAGAAATTAGGATTTAATGGAAAAAATGATATTGAAAAAT
>OJAW01000842.1_pt1 | contig 19637 bp, 17 predicted proteins | sample 1589151 | NCBI WGS metagenome assembly OJAW01 (sample SAMN03283290) | human gut metagenome | biome: human-associated habitat; material: feces | host: Homo sapiens | place: Peru | collected 2012
AATCAGGGTTTTAAGTGTCTTTTTAAACTGTCTACTTTTTCTTGACTAGTTCAAATGATACTTAATTTTTATTTGGATAAAAATAATTTTTTCTGTTTTCTATCACTAGCAATAACATAACAATATCTATCTAACGCTATAATATAATCTTCATTAAATGGTTCAGATAATCTATCTCTAAATTGTTTTAATTGTTTTATCTTTGTTTCGGCATCTTTTTCATGAATATTACCATAAACTCCAACGATTATATCATTTATAGAATTATTATGTAATTGATCCCAATTTTTAATACATTTTGGAGTATATGGATTTTGTGTCATAAACGTCAAATCATCACAATTTTTAATAGGTCTTAAAATTGCTTCATCACTAGGAAATACTTTAAAAGGTTTACCATTAACCACTTTAAAATAAGCATTAGTTACTCTTTTATTGTCTTCAGTATTTAATTCTTCTAAAAATCTAGAATAAGGTGTAATAATTAATGTATCATATGGCATTACTATACTGTCTACACTACCCTTACCAACCTCAACTACCGAAGGTGTAGCAAAATAAGATAATCCCATATAATCCAAAAGTTCTATGTATGTTGTAGATATATCTTGTCTTTCCTTGATCCACTCAGTAAATTCTGATATAAATAATTGTGATTTTTCATCGCTTCTTTTTATTCCATTTGCCTGTTTAAATTGTTCTATTAAATATTCTAAATGTTCTTTCATTTTTTTATTTTTTATTTCTGATTCATTCATACTTATTCCTCCGATAATAATTGTAATTTCTATTTAATTATAACATATTTTATCTTAAAAAACTTAATATTTTTTCTTTATGGGGTAAATCACTTGATTTAATATTAGTTACTAAATATCCATAATTATATGGTACACTTCTTTTTTCAATATCAAATCCATTATCTTTTCTTTCTTTTAGTACATAATAATATGCTTCTTTATTTTTACCACTTTTGTGACCTATTGCTAGAGCATCTAAAGTATATATATTAGTAGTATCTAATACATCTGTATTTTCAAAGTGAACGTGTCCTTGCATAACGTCATCATATTCACTAATTGGTTTACCATTTAAAATTGGTTTTTCTTTGGCAGAAATATATCCCATGTTTTCTTTTCTATAATCTTCACAGTATTCTTCGATTACTTTTTTTGCTGAATCTGAATTAGTATAATTAAATTGTGTAGGTATTTTTCCTTGTTCTTTTATTTTCTGATAATCAAAGGTACTATATCCAGGATTAAAATTCCATCTAACATCATTGATAAAATGACATAAAGCAATTTTTTTATCACCAAGAACTAAGTCATAAGAAGGTAAATAATACTTTAATCTATCTATCCTAGAGTTACCAAGTATATCATAAGTCCATTCTTCATTTTCTATTCTATCAGTATTAAGATATGAAAATGGTGCTGTACCTAAAGTCATATAATATTCACTATTACCTAAAACTGAATTAACACTATAAGTATCAAGTAAGTCTATTATTTCACTAGGGTTTGGTCCAGAGCCAATATTATCACCAAGCGAATATATTTCTTTAATACCATTTTTCTTTATATCTTCCAATACTTCAATTGTTGGTTCATATAAACCATGAATATCTGTTATTATTGCTATTTCTCTTCCTGTATAAATACCATTATCTTTCTTTATATATAATAACGGTTGTAACATATCAATAAGTTTTTTTAAACTTTTCTCATCAGTTTCAATATTATAATCATCAACAATATCAAAAATCTTTTTAGGATTTTCTATAGTTTCTTTAATTTTTTGAGTTATTATAAATGGTAAGTTATATTTATTATGATATTCTATTTCTAAACTAGTTGGTTTTCTTCTACCGGGAAGAATTATACCTGCTGGAATTAAGCCTTCTCTATAAAGTAATGCTTCAGAATTTCTTTCAGTAACCGCACTAGTTTCTAATATACCTCTTTGTGTCTTAGATAATCTATTCTCTTCCACTTCCGTAGAAAAAGTTTTAATCGAATAATTAGTTCCCATATTTTTAGTTGAACTACATATAAAACTTCCCGTAGGTATCTTATCAAAAGCAAGTATCATTTCATTACTATCATAATAATATTTTTGTCCCTTATAACTAATAGCGCTAAGTGACATAAAATTAGTTTTTGAAGTAGATATTCCATTCATAAGATTATGCATTGTTTCTCTAGAACTTAAAATATGAGCGTATAATACATAATTCTTATCAGAAAAATCATAAGTAATTCCACCATATTCCATCATATATTCTTTATCAAGCAAATCTTCTCTAGTAGATAAACCTTCTAAAGAAGTTAAGTTAATCTTAGAATCTAGTTCATATAATCTTTTTATTTTTTTATCAATATTTAAAAATATATTTTGTACTTCAGTAAAGTTTTCATAACTAGAAAATATATCTAATAATGCCTTTTCTAAGTTATCTCTATTACCAGTATTATTAACTAAGGTATTTACTCTACTATATAATATTATCTCATTTGATAAAGCAGTGATAGTCTTAGAATTCTTATTACTTAATTGTAACATCTTTAACGCTGATACTCCACCGATATCCTTTAGTACATTTTCTGAAACATCAAATAATAAATCGTTAAAAATTCTTCTTAATTCTGAATAAGTTAATCCACTAACTATTTTTTCTTTTGTTACTTCATAAATTCTTTTTCTATATCCCTTTAATTCAGAATATTCTCTTACTTTTTCAGAATGTTTAGTTTTAAAATAATAATCTAAATCACTAATATCTTCACTATCTAATGAAGTCCTATTTTTTAAAATACTATTAAATAATTCTTCACTTTCTAAATAATTTGCTAATATTTCTTGGAAGTTTCTAATAGTATATACTTCATTTTCTTTATCTGTTTCATTATAATAATTACTAAATAAATAATTCTTAATACTAATAAAACTATCTATTTTATCTTCTTTTATTATATATAACATATTATCTAACCAATTACTATACTTAATGCTACCTACTCCATATTTAGTAAATACTTCAACATCTATATTTGTTTTGTCAAGTAATTCTTTCATTTTAGTATAATTATTTAAAATAATATCTTTATCAACTACATCAATTAATTTTCTTATTAATTCAGCATCTTCACTATCATAACCAAAGTTTTCTATTATCAATAATTTAATAGATTTTAATGTCTTATCACTAGATAACTTATCTAATAAAATATCTTTATTTATCTTACTTATTCTTTTTTTAAAATAAGATATATTATTTCTTACAATTAAATTTCTAATATCACTAGATAGTTTTTCTATTCTTAATCTAAATATATCATTATCACTAATATTTTCTAATAATTCTAAAATTAAACTATTCTTTTTATTAATTATTAAATTACTAATATTATCATCATTACTACAATTTAGAAAATCTATTATATTTTCTTTATTTATATAATTATTAATAATTAACATTGTATAATCATTATTTTTAATACTCTTTAATTCATATATAACATCATTTACATCTTTATCTTTTAATCTTTTAATTAATTTATTTCTTTTACTTACTAAAAGACCCTCTATTAATTCCTTATATTCAATATTATTTTTCTTTTTACTTAAAAGATAATAAACATTATTTGCACTACAAGTCATTAAATTTAATTTAATTCTTACTCTTCTTACTATTTTAATAAATTTTTTAACCCTATTATCAACATCATCTGAAATTAACCATTCAATACTATATATTCCACCAAGTGTTAAATATAAGAATAGTCTTATTTTATGAGTTTTATACATAAGGTTAGTTAATTTTTTATTTTTAACATCATAAAACATACTTTCATTAATATAAGCACTTTTAAAAAAACATATTCTTTTTATTTTATTATAGTTTTTATCTATTATTTCATCAGTTAAATATTTAGGGATGCTATCTTTTTGTAATAAATCAAATATATATTCACTTTTATCAGTTTTAATACTTTTTAATAATTCGTTTTTCTTTAATTTTACTATTAAATCTACTTCTTTATCATATATACGTAAACTATTTAATAACTTCAAAATGTTGTTTTCATTTACTTGTTTTAATATAATTTTTTCTTTTAATTCATCACTATAAGAAGCTTTAATATTTGAAACAATTTCTTCGTTAGAGGTTTTTTCATTTAATATATAATCTAATACTTCTTTCGAATTGCTTTTATTTAATAAATCAAATAAATCATAATAACTATTATTATAGACACTATCAATAATTATTTTCTTTAATTCAAAAGATTCTTCTTCACTATTAAGTATTTTAATCATATCCTTTTTTAAATCATATAATTCACAAACAATAGATTCTTTTATACAGTTTGGAAGATATTTATCATAAAGTAAATCATTATTAATTTCATTGTTTTTAATAAATAGTTCTCCCACTTTTTCTCTTGTTTCTTCTTTAGAATAATTATCTAGATAATTACAAATAGATAGTTTTGTATCCTCTTTAGTATTTTTATCTAATAATAAATTAGCAATTTTTTCTGGCGATAAAAACTTTAACATCACTATTTTTAAAGTTTCTTTCCTATTTTCCTTATTACTATTTCTAATTATTTTTAATAATTCTTGCATTATTATACCCTCTCCCTTTTTAATTGATAATTATAATAACACAAATGGTAATTTTTATCAAGTTTTATTTTAATTTTATTATAATATGCCATATACATTATTTAACTTTTTACTTAGTTAATCTAAAAAAAATACATAAGCATTACACCTATGTATTTTATAATTATGATATCCTAGTAATATTTAAGTAAGCATTAGTTCCATCAGAAGGTGTTATCGTAGTAGCGGTGCTAGATTTGATATCTAATCCTATTTGGTCTCCAGTATTAAAAGTATTTATTGTTCCCCCAATAAAATCAGTATTGGTACTTGGGGTTACTGTTTTTACTATTGAAGTGCTTCCAATTGGAGTTGCATTTTGCTTGACTTCAACGGTTATAGTGGCAGCAGTGCTTGAACTACCTGAAAAACTATAGTTTACAAGATAAATACCATTTTCTGTGATAGTAAGAGTGTTTTGTGTTGCAGTAGTTATTTTGTTACTTGGTCCATTACTTCCTAATGGAATATTTTGTGCTATATTAGTTTCTAGATTAATTTCATCAGTAGTAGTATTATATTTACGACCATATGTGTTTAATGATGATTCACCAGCAGGACCAGTTGGACCAGTAGGGCCTGTCGGACCTATTTCTCCCTGTTCTCCTTGTTCTCCTTGCACTCCTTGAGGACCAGTAAGACCAGTTTCACCTCTAAGTCCTTGTTCCCCCTGTGTTCCCCTTGGAATAGTAAAATTTAGTATTGCATCTTGATTAGTTCCAGTATTAGTTACACTAGCATTAGTACCAGCTTCACCAGTAGTAGTATTACCTATAGTAATAGTTGCTGGACCTGCTGGACCTCTTGGACCAGTCGGACCTATAACACCACATTTTTCTTTTATTCTTCTTCCTTCTTCTAGAATGCACTCAATTTTACGAGAGCATTTTTCTTTCATAGCAACTCTCCTTTCTATATATTGTATGATAAATAAAAAAAAGAACTATTACTAAAAACCAAAAAGGAACTAATAGTTTATTCTATAGTTCCAAACTTTTTTAAAGGCCAAATTCTAAAAACTGTTTTCCCTTTAATTTCATCTTTTGGTATTAATCCAATAATTCTACTATCTTTAGATATCTTTCTATTATCTCCTAAAACTAAATAATAGTCTTCTGGTATCTTATCATAACTACATTTAAAATCATCACTATATGTACCATTTCTTATACTTGTAGTAATACATATATCTTCTAAAGTAAAATCATCAGTGTCGCCGTTAGCATAATCTTCTTTAATCAACTCATCATTTATATATAATAAATTATCTTTATATTCTACTTTATCTCCAGGTAAACCAATAATTCTTTTAATAATTCTATCATCCTCATCATCTTTTACTACAACAATATCAAATCTTTCTATATTATGTAATCTATAACTTATCTTGCTAAGTAGTAATACTTCTTTATCTTTTAAATTTGGATACATCGAAGAACCTACTACTGTTACTGGAGTAATAATATAACTTCTAATTAATACAACAACAATTAATATAATAATATATGGCATTATTTCTTTTAATACTTTTTTCATTTTATCATCCTCAAGTACAATTATACTATTTTTAATATCATAAGTAAAGAAAAAAAGACTTAACGTCTTTCTTTAATTTTGTATGCTTTCTTTCTATCTCTTAAGAAATATAGCTTTGCTCTTCTAACTTTACCTTTTTTAACAATGGTAATTGAAGCAACATTTGGACTATTTACTGGGAATATTTTTTCTACACCAATACCAGAAATAACTTTTCTAACAGTAAATGTTTCACTAACTCCACTACCTTTACGAGCAACTACTACTCCTTCGAAATTTTGAACTCTTTCTTTTTCCTTACCACTTTTAACTTCGATAATCTTACATCCAACATTTACAGTGTCTCCAACTCTGAAATCTGGAACATTTGGATTAATTTGTTTTTCAGTGATTTTTTCAATTAAGTTCTTTGCCACGATATTCACACTCCTTCATTATTAAACAATCATATATAGATATAAAGCGGATTGCTTATTAATGATATCACATTTTTTATAAAAACACAAGTTTTATTCACTATTTTTTAATGTAACCGTGGTATTATTTGATAAATCTAGTCTTTTTATTACTTCTAGTAACTCTTCATAGTTAAGTTCTTTTATTAAAGTAATAATATTTTCACTTAATTTATTTTCAAAAATAACATTATCAATAATCATTTCATTTACTATTTCGATATTATCATAAATAGATATTTCATTACTAATTAATACTTTTTTCTTTCTTTCAAAGTCTTCTTTAGATATATTTAAGTTATTCAAATTATCTTGTATTTCTTTAATTAATTCTTTATATTTATATGTTTCATTAATCAAAGATATAAGTATATGTGTATCACAATTTAATAAATTAAAATATACCCCACTAGTAATAATATTATTATTTTTTAATCTCTCATCAAATTCTGAAGTATCATCAAATAAACAAGAAAATAATATATATAAATATAAGCTAAATTTTCTCTTCCCTACTTCCTTATCAAAAGGTACTTTTATATTATAAGATGCTTTAGGAATATCAGTATTTGAATAAATTACACTTTCTTTTTTTACTACTTTATCTTTTTCTTTTACTTCTTTAATAGATATTTTACTCGGTTTAGGAAACTCTTTTTTACTTTGATTTTCTTTTACCAAATCAATAATTTCACTAGGATTAAAATTACCAGTTATAACTAATACCATATTCGAAGGATGATAAAAAGTATTATAACAAGTATATAACATATCTTTAGTAATACTATTAACTTCTTCGGTAGTACCAATTATACTTTCTTTAAATTTATTATTAAAAAACGTATTCTTTCTTATTTCTTCATACAATAAATCAGTTGGTCTATCATTACACATATTTATTTCTTCACAGATTATACTTTTTTCATTTTCGATATTTTCTAAAGTAAAATATGGACTTTGTACGTAATCTAGTAAAAAATTAATATTATTTTCTAAATTATTTGCTCCAGAAAATAGATATGTAGTATTTTTAAATGTCGTATAAGCATTATAGATAGTACCACTTTCTGAAAAAAATTCAGTTGGTTGAGGGTCATTTTCTTGTTCGAAAACTTTATGTTCTAGAAAATGTGCTACTCCATTTGGTACCTTAATCATTTTATCTTCACCAAGAGGAACAAACTCATTATATACTGAACCAAATTTAGTAGTAAATGTTACATAATTATTATGAAAAGTTTCTTTATTATATAAATACACTTCCAAGCCATTATCTAGTTTTTCATAAAATATTTTTTCATTTACTACTTGCATATTAATTGTCTTCATTATTTTCCCCCTTTTGTAATGTTAACATAGTATGTAATGATATTTTTTTACTAACATTAATAATATCTTCTTTAGTAATACTATTAAATTTTTCTATTCTTTCTTCGAAAAGTTCAGAACCTACTAATTCATGAGCAAAATAAGTATTAATAATACCAGTTGGATTATCCATACTAGCAATTATTCCACTAGTTATAGTTTCCTTCGAAGAGTTTAATAATTCTGTACTAAAATTACCTTTTTCTATTTGTTTTAAAGTATTTTTAATTAATTTAGTTGCTTTATTAATATTCTCACTACTTATACCAGAATAAATAAACATAATATTATCATATGATTTAACTGCTGAATTAATATAATATGCTAAAGAATTTTTTTCTCTAACATTAGAAAATAATAAAGAATTTGAACCTCCCCCAAGAATTTCATTATATACCTTAATAACATAACTTCTTTCAAAATCAGTTAAATTATGTAAAGAACATAAATAAGTTAATTGAGTTTGATTAACTTCATCAAATACCTGAACTTTATTAATTCTTTTTCTTTTATCTAATTCATTAACTAAAATACCATTATTAGTCTTCTTAAATGTTTCTATCTTAAATTTTTCTCTAAATAATTCTTTAATTTTATCATTATCAATATTACCTACAACAAAAACATCTACCATATCATTTTTAAGCATTTTCTTATAATAATCATAAAGAATCTTACCATCTATTTTTTCTAATTCCAAAATATCTCCATAACCATTTCTAGAATATGGCATATCTTTAGTAGTTTCAAATAATTTTAATAAAGCATATTTTAACTTATTATCCTTAATAGATATAATACTTTTTTTTAATTTTTCTTTGCACTTATTTACTATTTTTTCATCAAAACTATTATTAGTAATATTTGGATTAAAAATAATATCAAAAAGCAAAAGAATTGATTCTTCATTCATAGACTTTTCTGTATATGATTCTTCTAGAAAACGAATTTTAAATGTCATATTAGTATTTGTACCAATTCTATTATTCGAAGATACTAGTTTAAGATCATATAAGTTTTCTGTTTCTTTAACCAATTCTCTTTCAGTTTTAAAGTTTTTATTTGAATCTAATAATACCATTTTAAGTAAATTTCTAATTGTGGTATCATTTTCTAATTTATTTCTAAAATCTACTTCGACTGTAACTGTTTTAAATTTATCTGTATTAATCAAATGTAAATTATATGATCCCATAAATACTTTATCATATTTCATATTAACCAATCCTTTCCCTTTTAGTATGCACTATAAATTATTTTTTAAACTAATATTATAGTTTTAAAGTACAATCTAGTGCTAAAGTTATCATTTTATCTAAATACTTTTCTCTTTGTTCGCTTGTTAATTTATCTTGGAAACAAAATGAATCAGATACTGTTAAAAGACAAGATGCTCTTTTTTTAAGTAAACTTGCATTATTAAATAAAGCAAACGTTTCCATTTCTACTCCCAAAACATTAAATTTATTTCTTTTTTCTATATAATTATTTTCTTCTTCATAAAAAACATCGGAACAATAAATATCCCCAAAAATAATATTAATCTTTTTTTCTTCAGCAGTTTTTTCTATAATAGCATTTAATGTTTGTGATGAAGTTATTTTATTGTATTTATATTTATTTTGTACTAATGCATAAGTTGATTCACTAACTGAATTTCTAACTAGAATAATATCATTTAATTTTAATGCATCACTATATGCACCACAAGAACCTATTCTTATAATATTATCTACATCATAAAACTTAAATAATTCATAAGAATATATCCCAATCGAAGGATTTCCCATTCCAGAAGGAAACACTGTAACTAATTTATCTTTATAATAACCGGTATATGCAGTGATTCCTCTTACTAAATTAACTAATTTTGCATTTTTTAAATAATTTCTTGCAATATACTCTGCTCTTTTTGGATCCCCGGGCATAAGTACAGTTTTTGCAATATCTTCTTTTTTTGCCTCAATATGTACTGTTGGCATAAACTCAACTCCTTTTTTTCATTTTTACTACTCACTATCTATCAATTCTAAATTAGGTACTAGAATTTCTAACGAATATGCGTTTTTATATATTTCTTTTTTAGAAAATTCTATTTCCGAAGATTTATTTGCTTCGATAATTTCTTTCATATATGGATTCATACTTCCTAATAAATTATTATCTTTATCATATATATTTACTACATATTCATTTAATTTAATACTCTTGTCATTTTTATTAAATATTTTCATACTAATAATAGTAGTATCTTTATCAATTTTATATACTATATTACTAAATGTTACATTTGATACTTCTTTTGATTTTGTTAATTCATTTTCAATTTCATTAGAAATATTATTATCTTTATTATCTTTATTATTATTTTTATCTTTTACTAAAACAAATATACCTATTATAACAATAACTAAAACTATAAATATTAACATTATTTTTATATTCTTTTTCATTTATTCACCACTTCTAATTCAGGAAGTTCAATTTTTAATTGATACTTATCCAAGTATTCCATATCAATTGTAAATCCCATATTATATTCTTGATTACTTTCTAAAACTACATCATTACTAAAATTATATATATTAATTAAATTATCATTTTCGTAAATACTAACTATATAATTATTTATTTTAACACTATTCTTATTATTATTTTTAGCAATCAATTCAAAATCAGTATATCCATCATTATAATTGTAGTCTATACTTGATAATGATATATTAGAAATAGTTATATCTGATATCATATTATTATTGGTATTATTATCAGTATCATTATTAGTATTTTTCTTATCATTAAATAATTTTAAAGTAACAAGAGAAATCATTAATATAACTAGAATAATAACTATTCCTATTAAATATTTATCTTTTTTCATTTGAGCCTCCTAGTTAAAATTATAACAAGAATTTGAATAATAATTTCCAGCTTTACAATAATTAGTACAAGCTTTAGTTGCTTCATCATTGGTACTATAATCCTTTTTATCAAGAGGACAAGTATATATGTTTTTACTACCAACTGTACCTGTTATTTGTTTAACACATGCATTCACTGCATCAGCTTTTTGACTATAATATGTACTATCAAAACTACAAGAATAATCTTTACCAGAAGATACTGTACCAGTTTCGGTAGTGCTACAATCACTACTAGAACTAGCCACATATGAACTAGTCACATCACAATAATAAGAATAAGTTGTTATCGTCTTAGCACAAGTATTAGTACAACTTTGGTAAACTTCCGTTGTATCTCCAACTGTTGAGCAAGAACCTAAATGACCATTTGGTTCACAAGAATAAGATTGCTTTGTATAACCATTAGGGCAACCATTATTCGTACAGGTCTTAGTTTTTCTAGTACCCCAAACATGTGAAGTAGTACATTTGTAATAATGCGTACAAGAACCATCAACATATTCTGTATCAGTGTAAGAGTCCTTTTCTCTTGTTATCGTACCTTGTACTGTTTTAGTACAATCACTACTAGCTGAAGCTTTGTCAGTATATCTTGTGTCATTAAAAGAACATTTGTAATAAGTATTTTCTGTAACTGTACCTGTTTCTTGTTTTTTACAAGCATTAGTTGCTGATCCTTCATCACTATAAGGATTATTATCTAAACTACAGGTATATTCAATTCTTGAAGTTGGAGTTGCATTTTCAGAATCGGTAATTGTAAGATTTTTTGTTATAGTATCAGACTTATTTCCTGCTTCATCTTCAATATATGTAGATACAGTTTTATCATTAACTCTTGTATCTAAGCCTAATAAGTGTTCTTCTTCATTAGTATTTTCATCATAATTTATATAATACTTTAAATTTTTAGGAGCAGTTACATTATCACTAGCACCACTTGGTTTTATTACATAATTATTTTCAGTAGTATTTAAAATCAAATCTGAAATTGTTGGTTTTGTTTTATCCATATTATATATTTTATTATCATCACTCAAACAGAAATAATCATATTTATCTTTATAGTCTTTGATTATAACACAAAAATCTACATTTTTTCCTTCGTTTCCAACTTTAACTTTCCAATTTTCAGCACTTTCATTTTTTGCTTCTGAAATAATTGCTGGTTCACGTTTGCCGTCATTTATAACACCATAATTAGTATATTCTTTATCAATTTGACTTAAGTTAGTTGCAATTATTTTTATACTAACATCATCAATATACCAACCAGAATTTCCAGTATTACCAGATACTTCGAAAGTAATTTTTACATCTGATTCACTATCACAATTTTCATTATTAAATGTTATATTTTCAGAAATATTTACTTTTGTACCACGATTTCTTTTTATTAAAATACTAGTATCTTTTGTAATTGCATTATTATCGATTTTAGTATTTAATATATTTTCTTTTAAATATCCTTTATTAATTAGCATTTCAACTGTAGTACAAGAATATTCTTCGTCAGTATTCTCAGGATCTACAAACCAATATTTATCTTGTCCTTTAAATTCCTCTGTATAACTACGAGCACTACTAACAATACTATTAATATTTACAGAGTTAGATTTTTCTTTAGAATTATTAATGGCGTTTCTTACTGCGATAAATCCCGCTACAGCAACTAATGACATAACAAGTATTGTAAGTAACAGCTCAATTAAGGTGAAACCTTTTTTCTTATTTTTATTCTTCATCTACAGTCCCTTCCTTTTTCATTAAAACTTCTCTTGGTTTTGATCCATTTGGTGGACCAATTATTCCTCTTTCTTCAAGTAAATCAATAATCCTTGCTGCTCTATTATAACCAAGTCGATACTTTCTTTGAATCAAACTTGCACTAATTTTTCCAGTATTAATAGCAAAATCTACTATTTCATTATATAAAGGATCATCATATTCATCTTCTGATTGATAATCATCATTTACTGTTGATGAACTACTATTTTTTTCTACAGTTAAACTTTCATCATACATTGCTTTTTGTTGAGAAATTGTAAAGTCAACTATTTTTTGTAATTCTTCTTCACTAACAAATGCCCCTTGTATTCTTATTGGATTATTTTCTCCCATTGGTTTAAATAACATATCACCTTTACCAAGTAATTTTTCTGCCCCTGCAGCATCAAGAATAGTTCTAGAATCAATTTGTGACGATACTGCAAATGATATACGAGAGGGAATATTTGCCTTAACAACACCGGTTATTACATCAGTCGAAGGTCTTTGAGTAGCAACTATTAAATGTATTCCAGCAGCACGAGCCATTTGGGTAATACGCATAATAGAGTCTTCAACTTCTTTGGCAGCAACTAACATCAAATCTGCAAGTTCGTCGATTATAACAACTATATATGGCATTTTTTGATATTCTGAATGGGTTTCACAAAATTCGTTATATCCTTTGATATTTTTATTTTTAGTGTGTTCGAATAAATCATATCTTCGTTCCATTTCAACTACAATATTTTTAAGTGCAACTGAGGCTTTTTTAGGATCTGTTACAACTGGAGCAAGCAAATGTGGAACACCATTATACATTGAAAGTTCAACCTTTTTAGGGTCAACCATAACAAGCTTTACTTCATCTGGTCTAGTTCTCATAAGAATTGATGCAATAATACAATTCATACAAACTGATTTACCACTACCAGTTGCCCCTGCTACAAGTAAGTGAGGAGTCGAATTAATTTCCATCCATTTAACTTTACCCATAATATCTTTACCAAGACCTACAGCAAGAACACTACATTTATCTGTTCCTGGAATACAAGATAATATTTCTTTAAAACTAACTGAACTATTAACTTTATTAGGAAGTTCTATACCAATAGTGCTTTTACCAGGAATTGGTGCTTGAATTCTAACATCTTTTGCCGCAAGTGCTAAAGCAATTTCTTTTTGAATAGATAAAAGTTTACTTACCTTTGTACCTGTTTTTAATTCTAATTCATATTGCGTTACCGAAGGACCAATATTTACTTGAACTACTTTTCCGACAATTTCAAATACCTTTAATGTTTCTTCAAGTTTTACTATCGCTTCTTTAGCATATATTTCATTATCTTTATTACTAGCACTCTTTACTGTTTTAAGTAAACTAAGTGGAGGTAATTTATAATTTTTATTAACCGTTACTTCACTTTCATTATCAGTATTATTATTTGCATCCATTTTATTTATAGGAATATCATCTTCAGATTCTGGTTCTATTTCTTGTTCTTTAGTATGAGTAATTTCACTTACCGAAGATATAACAACATTCTTATCTTCTTTTGCTTCATTAACTTGTTTTTTATGTTCTTTTTCTTCATGATGTTTTTCTTTGATTGAATGAACTTTTTCTGTGGTTCTATCTTTCATTTTCTTAACCATATCATATATACTAAAATTAAAACATAATATCAAACCTAAAATACCTAAAGTTATAATTACTATATTAGTGCCATCTTTAAATAAACTATAAAAAGCATAAGAAAATACTGCCCCAATCATTCCTCCACCAGAATTATTAACTAACTCAGTAGATTTAAAAGTAAGAAGTAAATTATCAAATGTTTCAGTAATTATTTTTAAACCTTCCGTACCGTTCTTAGTAACATAAGTAGTATGTAAAAATACTAAGTAACAAATAACCATTATATAAAATCCAATTGCCTTTATTGAAAAGAAATTAGGACTTTTTCTTTTAATAATTAGATAACTTCCTACTAAAAGTAAATATATCAAAAAGAATATATATACTGTACCTACTAAAAATACCGAAAAACTTCTTACAAAATTACCCGCAGGACCATAATTTCCTATACCAATAATTGATAAAAGTATTATTAAAATACCCATTATTTCATTACTATATTCAAACTTCTTTTTTTCACTATCTTTTTTTTGTTTCTTCTTTGCCATATAATCCACCTTCTACAATAATAATTATAACAAATCAATAAGTTAAAGTAAAGAGATTTAAAAATGTAATTAATTATTATATTTTTTTATTAACATAATTAGTATAAAATAAAAAGGACTAAAGATTTATTAGTCCTTCATCTATATAAACGCGAAATCTTGCGACTCACGACACTATATAATATGCAAAGCCATAATTATTGGTGCATATTTTAATGTTTATTATATAGTTATTATTTACCAAAATACGAAACATATACTATTTATAACTTAGTATTATTATATGAAATATTTTTAAATTATTAACTATTTATAATTGTTTTTGATAATTTTTTCTATGGACTATAGTTTTTAATTCTATATCCATTCTTATTTATTTTTATTTTGATACTACCAAATATATCTGTTCTATATATCTTGCTATTACTTAAATTATCTAAAACACTAGATTTAGGATGATTATATCTATTGTTTTTTCCTACTGAAATAATTGAATACTCTGGATTAATTAAATCAATAAAATATTTACTACTACTAGTATCTGAACCGTGATGTCCTACTTTTAGAAAATTTATATCACTTATGTTATAATTATTTAGTATGTCTTTTTCTCTTTTTATTCCAACGTCTCCCATAAAAAGGAATTTATAATTGTTATAATTGAAATATATTACATTAGAGTTATCATTTTCGTTATCATAACAATTGGTATTTAAAAAATACAATGTATATTTTTCTAACATTATATATTTGATATTATTTAAATGATTAATACTCTTCTTATCTAAAACGTTAATTAACTCTAATTCTAAATCATTATATTTATCATTATTCAATATGACATTATCTACTTTTATATTATTAACTATATTTATTGCTTCCCCAATATGGTCGTAATCACCATGTGCTGATTGTCAATTAGTAAGTCGAATGCAAAGCTTTTATTTATAAAGAAAAAAGATTACTTTTTCGCAATCCTTTCATCTTTATCTTTATTCAAAACTCGATTAATATAATTGAATCCATCATTCATTTTTTCTTCAATTGATATATCTTTACTATAGATGTTTCTCAATTTATCCATAACTTTACTAGAATCATCTTCAAGTTCATAAAAGCTATCATATCCTCGTTCATCAAATTCAAACATTGTAGAAAATGGTTTATTATTCAAAATAGGATCAGTTACCATCTCACTATATTGCCATACTAAATATGGTGAGTCATATTCACGTCTTGGCGTTTCTGGATGAATTTGTTTCCATTTTTCAAACCATAAAAAATGTAGGGTTTCATGAGCACAAACTTCTAATAATTTAGAATCACCAACGCCTGTACCAATTGAAAAAGAAAAATTGTCTAAATATCTTGGAAAACCGGAATTAATCCAACAGTTGCACTTACTTCTTTTAAATTATTTGGCCATTTTATATTCAAATATGATGATAACGCCTTAAAATAACTATTATTATATTGTCCCCATAGTGCGTTATATCTTTCAGTTTCACTTTTTATTCTATCTTTATATTTATTATAATCATTAGTAACTATTTCTTCTATAACTTTATAACTTTCATTTCTAGACAGGTTTGTATCCAAATTAGCTAGTTGTGGAAAGTATTTAATTGTAAAATCATGAACGCTTAATGCTCCATTGTTTTAGAAATATACCCACTTTATAACATCTATGTTTTCTTACAAAGTCATTTCTTTAAACATAATTTTTGGTAAAGCCATATTATCACATCCTATATCTATTATATCACACAAGTTCATATTCTCTAACGGCAATTCTTTCATCTGAACAATATTCTATAACAAATTTATTTTCTCTTTTGCATATTAATATTCCCATTGTATTGTTATTACTTATTTCTTTTATGTTTTTATTTATGTAATTCATGTATTTTTGAACTTGTGATATATATTCAACTTTAAATTCTGTTACTTTTAATTCTACAACCACATAACAATTAAACTTTATATTAAATAATAACAAATCAATATAATGATTTCTGTCTCCTATTTTAATTTTATATTCACTACCTATAAAACTAAATGAATTACCAAGTTCTTTCATAAAAGATTCAATATCTTCCAAAATTAAATTATGTAATGCTTTCTCAGTAACTATTTCAGTATTATTTCTATTTCTAATTAGTATGGGATTTGGTACTAAATCTTTTACTTCAATTTTATCTTTAGAAACTATTTTGTTTTTAGTTTCAATTGGCATTCTTTGATATTCCTTGTTTTTAATTTTTTCTCTTAATTCTCTTTTAGATAAATTTCTTTCATATGCAATATTAATATAATATATCAATTCATTATCGTCTTTAATTGATAATAATTCAGAATAATGGCTCCAAGACAATTTGGTCGCCAGTGGCGACCATTTTTCATTTTTGAATATTCTATAATATTGTCTAATACGTCTCAATGTTCTCTCGTTATACTTTTTCCCAAACTCAATAACCAGTCTATTTGAATAATCATTTAAAATATTATCTCCATACTTACTGCCAGCTTCATCCAGCAATTTACCAACTTCAAAGTATGTAATAACTTTATGCATTTCTTTTGAATAATCTTTTACTTTTGAATATATTTCATTATCAATTAATTTGTTTTTTATCTCATTGTAATAATTCATGTCTACTCCTTTCTATGGGCTACAAGCCTCAATTTGTAATTTATCTTTTTTAATTTTAAACATAATACTACCCTCTTGATCTGTTCTATATATTTTTGAATCATTTAAATTATTTAACACTTCTTTATTTGGATGACCATATCTGTTATTCTTGCCAACACTTATAACACTATATTTAGGATTCATTTCATCTATAAAATTTTTATCACTACTTGTTTTACTTCCATGATGACCAATTTTTAATACATCAATTTTTGAAACATTATATTTTTCTAATATATCTTTTTCTTTCTCTACTCCTGCATCTCCCATAAATATAAACTTATAACCATTTAACTCCATATATATAACATTACTATTTTCATTTTCATTATCATATTCTTTTGTTTGTAAAAAATGGAGTTTATTATTATCAATATTTAATTCTTTAATACAGGAATAATACTTTATCTTCTTTTTGTCTAAGACTTCTATTAATTCGTTTTCCAAATCATTATATGGGCCACAATTAAAGATTACTTTCTCTACTTTAAAGTTTTCTACTAAATTAATCGCTTCTCCCATATGATCATAATCGCCATGAGTAAGTATTAAATAATTTATTTTATTTCTACCAATACTTTTTAAATAAGGAATAGTTCTAGATAGTGACATATTATCATAGAAATAACTACCTCCAGTATCAATTAAAATAGTGTTATTTTTATAGGTAATTAGAGTGCTATCACCTTGGTTAACATCTAGATATAAGACATTTAAGTTATTATCAAAATAGGTATAATTCTTATGAATAATAATTGTTAGAATAAATAAGAATAAATATTTCTTATTATAAATACTAAGTATTATTAAGATATAATAAATAATTACTAATATTAGACTAGGTTTAGATAACTGTAATTTAAATATATCAAATTCATTTATAAATAAAGAGACGCTTTCTAGGATTTTAATAAAGATATACAAAAGATTATCTAGGAAAGGAAAAATTAAAGTAATTATTGAAAGTGGAAATATTATTATACTAACAAAGGGAATCATAAATAAATTTAATAAAATACTAATTAATGATACTTGATAAAAGTTATATATAACGATGGGAAATGAGACTAAAAAGCAAATAAATGACATATAGAGTTTTTTGTTTTTAGAGTTATTGATTTTTTTATTAAATACTACTAAAAAGAAAGATATGACATAGGAAAATTGAAAGGATATTTCATAAATAACGTAAGGGTCAAATAAGGAAATAACAATAAATACTAATATCATTAAGTCTACTCTACTTATTTTTAGATTAAAGAGTTTATTGATAGCAAAAATAATAAACATAACGATAGTTCTAACCACGGAAATTGGACTATCTAGTATTAGCATATAAAGTATTAAAAAGGTCAGTACGACTAAATAATTATAATAGTTATTGTAACTAATCTTTTTAATAAAGAAAAATATTACCACACTAAACAAAGATATATGCATTCCTGATATAGCAAATAAATGAGATATGCCGTTTTCACTATAACTAGATAATACATCTTTATTAATTTCATCTTTAAGTCCTAGAACAAATGCTTTAATATACATTTTAGATTTAGGAATATTATCAATTCTTTCTATTAATTTATTTTTTATGTAATATATAATGTTTTCGTTATTAGATATTTTTTTTACTGAATCAGCATATACAATGTTATATATTTTCTTTCGTTCTAGATATTTTTTATAATTAAATAAGTTAGGAATGGTATTATTTTTGGGTTTAGAAATGCTACCATTTACTTGTAATTTATCACCATATTTAATATCTAGTTTAGTTATGACATCAAAATAAACAATTAATTCTTCATCACTTTTTAAATAGATAGTATATCTTTCATTATCATATTTGTATGAGGTAACAATGCCAATAAATTCATTATCTAAATCGGTATAAATACTTTCTTTTTTATCAAATTTGATAAATAAAAATATATATACTAAAGATAAAACGAGAAGTATTTTAAATAAATATCTAAACCTTAATATATTCTTTAATCTTATTAAATAGATTTTCACTAATACCACTCACAT
>OJAW01000846.1_pt1 | contig 19575 bp, 19 predicted proteins | sample 1589151 | NCBI WGS metagenome assembly OJAW01 (sample SAMN03283290) | human gut metagenome | biome: human-associated habitat; material: feces | host: Homo sapiens | place: Peru | collected 2012
AAAAAAAGGAAAGTATCTAGTTTGCTTACGTTAGATACTAACCAAATAATTTGGTGTACTAGCCTAAACAGGTTGGTACTTTTATTATAAATAGCACGATGTAAGTAAATAGCAAGATAATTATAATAAATTCTGCAATTGCAAAATTAAAAAGTTTTCTCTCTAATTTCTTCATGTGCATCACCACCTTTCAAAAAGGTCAAAACCCCCTTGAAAAAACGGTTAGTACCAACACTAGATATTTCCTTAATAACTATAGTAACATACTAAATATAATATGTAAATAAAATTAACTAAAAAGTAATAAAAAAGTAACAAATGTTTGAGATTAAACTATAAAAAATAAGAAATATAAATTCTTATCTTTTTTATAACATATATAAGTTACTATCTGGTTCATTATATATATTAGTACTATTTGGTGACTCTAATCTAGTTACTCTTTGATTAAGTCTATTTATTTGTTTTTCAATTTTAGTTATTCTGTTATCTATATCACTTATAGGATTATAATTATTATATTGTTGATTATATCCTGTATTGTATCCTGGATTATATTGTGGCATCATTGGATTCATAGGTATAGTACCTTGAAAACCATAACTATTATAAAACATATCTCTATTATTCAATTTTATCACTCCTGTTTTAGTATATTATATGTATAAGTGGGATAAAAATGTAGACTTTGAATAAAAAAAATAGTATAATTGTATTGGATGTGAGAAAAATGGATAAAGTAGAATTAAAAAATATTAAAGGTACATTTGATTATTTACCTAATGAACAAATATTAAAAAATAAAATTATTAATAAATTAAGTAAAGTATTTGAAAGTTATGGATATTTACCACTTGAAACTACAACATTATGTTATTATGATTTACTTGCTTCAAAATATGCTGGAGGAGCAGAAATATTGAAAGAAGTATATAAATTAGAAGATCAAGGAAAAAGAAACTTAGGATTAAGATATGATTTAACTGTACCATTTGCTAAAGTTATTAGTATGAATAAAGGATTAAGCTTGCCTTTTAAAAGATATGAAATAGGTAAAGTATATCGTGATGGTCCCGTTAAATTAGGAAGAAATAGAGAATTTTATCAATGTGATGTAGATGTATGTGGTATTCAAGGAAGATTTATTGAAGCAGAGTTATTATCTATGGCTGTAAATGGTTATAAGAGTTTAGGAATAGATATTTATATTGAATGGAATAATAGAAAATTATTATCAGGATTAATTAGTGAATGTGATATAGAAGAAGAATATATTTCTAAAGTAATACTATCAGTTGATAAACTTGCTAAAATAGGAGAAGATGGAGTAAGAGAAGAATTAAAAGAATATAATATTGATAATATTAAATTAGATAAATTATTTTCTTTCTTTAAATTAAATATGAATGAATTAAAAGAAAGATTTATTTGTACTAATAATAATACTTTAAAAGAAGGTTTAGAAGAAGTATTAGAGTTATCTAATTATATAGAAAAGTTAGGATTAACTGAATGTGTATTTACACCATATTTAGCTCGTGGATTAGAAATATATACTGGTGTGGTATTCGAAGTGTTTGATAAAAAGAAAAGAATAACTTCCTCAATTGGTGCAGGTGGTAGATATGATAAAATAATTACTAACTTTATTGATGACGGTAATGAATATCCTGCTTTAGGTATGACTTTTGGTCTTGCTCCAATATATGAGATATTAAATATGGAAAATAAGGATAAAGAAGTATTATACGATTTATTAATAATTCCTATGGGATGTGAAATAGAAAGTTTAAATCTTGCTAATAAACTTAGAAGTAATAATATTAAAGTAGTTATTGAAATGAAGAAAAAACTTAATAAAAGTTTAGATTGGGCTAATAGAAATAATATTCCATATGTAATAATAATTGGAGAAAATGAAGTAAATTCTAATAAAATAAAAATTAAAGATATGAATAATTCAACTGAATATGAAGTAGAATTAGATGATATAGATAAAATATTAGATATTATAAGAAAGTAATAGAATCTTCTATTATTTTTCTTTATTTTATAGTATAATATTTTTATAAAGGATTTGATATAATGAGTAAAATTAAAGTAATGGATGAATTACTATCTAATAAAATAGCTGCTGGAGAAGTAGTAGAAAAATGTGTGTCAATAGTAAAAGAATTAGTAGAAAATTCAATTGATGCAGGTAGCGATGAAATAAAAATAGAATTAAAAGAAGCGGGACTTCGAGAAATAAAAGTAATAGATAATGGAAGTGGTATGGATAATAATGATGCCATACTTGCTTTTCAAAGACATGCGACTAGTAAATTATATACTGATGATGATTTATTTAACATTAAATCGTTAGGATTTCGAGGTGAGGCTTTACCTTCGATTGCATCAGTTAGTGATGTTGTACTTAAAACTTGTCAAAGTGATAAAGGATTTTTAGTACATATAAAAGGTGGTAAAATCATAGAAGAAACAGTATGTGAAGCAAGAAAGGGTACTAATATTACTGTAACTAATCTATTTTTTAATACTCCTGCTAGACTTAAACATTTATCTAGTATAAATAGTGAACTGGCTAGTATAGTAGATTATGTAAATAAAATGGCTTTATCATATCCAAACATTAAATTTATATTAACTAATGATGAAAAAGAAATATTAAATACTGATGGCTCTAATAATTTGCTTAAAGTAATAAGAAGTATATATGGAATGGATATAACTAAAAAAATGATAGAAATAAAGTCTAATAATGATGATTATGAAATATATGGTTATATATCTTTACCTGAAGTTACCAGAAGTAGTAAAAATTATATGACTACATTAGTAAATGGTAGAGTAATAAAAAATACTATTTTATATAGAGTAATTAATGATAGTTATACATCATTTAAAGAAGATACTAGATATCCAATTGTTATATTAAATATAAAGTGTGATCCTATGTTAATTGATGTTAATATACATCCTTCAAAAATGGATATAAAATTTAGTAATTTTGAAGATTTAAAAATATTAATATCTAATACTATTACTAATGCAATAAAAAATAAATTATTAATACCTAAAATAGATAGTTCAAAAGTAATAGACACTACAAAATATGAAAATTTAAGTTTGAATTTAGAAAGAAATGTTGTTAGTGAAAATACTGATATTGATAGTGAATATAAATCTAAACTAAATGATTTAATTAATTTTAATTATAATGAAGATAATACTAATAATTTAGAAGAACAACCTTATATTGAACAAATAACCGAAGAAAGAAAATTACCAGAATTGTATCCTATAGGCTTAGCATTAGGAACATATATTGTATGTCAAAATGAACATGGAGTATATTTAATAGATCAACATGCTGCAGCAGAAAGAATAAACTATGAAAAAATGAGTTATTTATTATCTCATCCAAGTGAAAATACTATTACAACCTTATTTCCTTTTGTAATAGAATTACCTAAAAATGATTATTTAAGTTTAAAAGATAATTTATATATTTTAGATAATTTAAAAATATCATATGAAGAATTTGGACAAAATAGTTTAAGAATATATTCTCATCCAACTTGGTTTCCTGAAGGTAGGGAAGTAGAATGTATGAATAAAATTATTGAACTTATTTTATATAAAGAAAAAGATTTTAGTTTAGAAAAATTTAATGATAATTTAGCTAAAATGGTAAGTTGTAAGATGAGTGTTAAAGGTAATACTGATATATCTTTTGATATGATGGAAGAAATATTAAATGGTCTTAGAAAATGTAAGAATCCCTTTAATTGTCCACATGGTAGACCTACAATTATAGAGTTTACTATATATGAACTTGAAAGAATGTTTAAAAGAAGTATATAAAAAATTAACTTCTTTTTATATTATTCATTGAAAAAAAGTGGTAAAAGTGGCAAAAATTTTCAATGAACTATTGAACTTTTAATAAAAATAGTTTATACTTATATTGAAATGCGAGGAGGCTAGTTATGAAAGAAATACAAAGAAAAGTCTATTTAGACAGATTAATAAGTAGAAGAGAAAATGGTGTAATAAAAATTATCACAGGTATTCGTAGATGCGGTAAATCTTATTTATTAGATCCAATATTTAAAAATTATTTAATTCAAAGTGGTGTAAGAGAAGATCATATTATTAAGTTGGAACTAGATAAAGAAGAAAATAAGAAATATCGTGATTCTCATGTATTAAATGAATATATAAAATCTTTAATAAAAGATAAAGAAATGTATTACATTTTATTAGATGAAATACAATTAGTCGAAGGATTTGAAGCAGTACTAAATGGTTTTTTATATGAACGTAATTTAGATGTTTATGTTACTGGAAGTAATTCAAAGTTTTTGTCTTCGGATATAATTACAGAATTTAGAGGAAGAGGAGATGAGGTTAAAATCTTTCCATTATCTTTTTCAGAATATATTGAAAATTTTGAAGGCGATAAATATGAGGCATGGAATGAATACGTTTTATATGGAGGATTACCGCTTATTTTATCAAAGAAAACAGATGAAGAAAAAGCAAAATATTTAAAAGATTTATTTGAACAAACTTATATTAAAGATATTGTTGAACGTAATAATATTCAAAGAGTTGATATACTTGATTCAATTATTAATATGTTAGCTTCATCAATTGGTTCATTAACTAATCCTAAAAAAATATATGATACTTTTGTAAGTAATGGTGAAAAGGAAATATCATTTAATACTGTTAATTCTTATATAAAGTATATTGAAGATGCATTTATTATAAATAAATCTGATAGATATGATGTTAAAGGGAAAAAGTATATATTAACACCACAAAAATATTATTTTTCAGATATTGGACTACGTAATGCTAGATTAAACTTTCGTCAACAAGAAGAAAATCATATAATGGAAAATATAATATATAATGAACTAATTATAAGAGGTTATAATGTTGATGTCGGTGTAGTTGAAGTAAGAGATGACAATAAAAGTAGAAAACAATTAGAAATTGATTTTGTATGTAATTTGGGTAATAAAAGATATTATATACAATCTGCTTTAAATTTAGATACAAGAGAAAAAACTCTTCAAGAAGAGCGACCACTTATGGGAGTTAATGATAACTTTAAAAAGATAATAGTAGTAAAAGATAATATTAAACATTGGTTTACTGAAGAAGGAATATTGGTAGTGGGTATTCAAGAATTTTTGCTTGATAAAAATAGTTTAAATTTATAAAAAAAATGTAAGAAGTTAGATATCTAATTTCTTTTTTTACTTTACATTTCTGTCTTTTTTTGTAAAATAACTTAAAAACTATTTACAAAACACATATTTAATAGTAGAATAAAATCATAGAATGTGGCATGAAGTGGAAGAAAGTGGGGAGTAAGTATGTTGATGGGTGAATATCATCATAATATTGATGATAAAAATAGATTAATAATTCCTTCAAAATTTCGCGAGGAATTAGGTAATGAATTTGTTATTACTCGTGGACTAGATGGTTGTTTATTTGTTTATTCTATGAATGAATGGAATAAAGTAATGAATAAATTAAAAACACTTCCTTTTACTAAAAAAGACGCAAGAACTTTTATGAGATTTATGTTATCTGCTGCTTCTATTTGTGAATTTGATAAACAAGGTAGGATTAACTTAGTAAACTCTTTAATTAATTATGCTGAAATCAAAAAAGAATGTGTTATCATTGGGGTTAATGATCGCTTAGAAATTTGGGCAGTTGAGAAATTTAACGAACTATTATCTAATAGTGAAGAATTATCTTTAATTGCAGAAAACTTGTTCGATGGGGGTTATGAAGATGTTGCATAAGAGTGTATTACTTAGTGAATCAATCAATAATTTGAATATTAAAAACGGTGGAGTTTATGTTGATGCTACTTTGGGATTCGGGGGGCATTCATCAGAGATACTAAAAAAGAATAAAAAGGGTATGCTTATATGTTTTGATCAAGATAATGAAGCAATTAATTATAGTAAAGAATATTTAAGTAAATTTGGTAATAATTTTACTATAATTAAATCTAATTTTGTTAATATGAAAAGTGAATTAAATAAACTAGGTATAACAAAAGTAGATGGTATATTATTTGATCTTGGAGTAAGTTCTGTACAATTAGATGAAGCGGAACGCGGATTTAGTTTTCATAAAGATGCTAAACTTGATATGAGAATGAATCAAGACCAAGACTTATCAGCATATGAAGTAGTAAATACTTATAGTTTTAAAGATTTAGTTAGAATATTAACTAAATATGGTGAAGAAAAATATGCAAGTAGTATTGCAAGAAATATTATAAAATATAGAGAAAAAAAGAATATTGAAACTACAATGGAATTATCTGAAATAGTTAATTCTAGTGTTCCAATGAAAGTACGAAGAGAAAAAAATCCCTCAAGAAAAACATTTCAAGCAATAAGAATTGAAGTAAATAATGAACTTGAAGTATTATCTAGTGCCTTAGAACAAGCAATAGATTTACTAGATATAAATGGTAGAATTTGTGTAATAACCTTTCATTCACTAGAAGATAGAATAGTTAAACAAACTTTTAAAAAATATAGTGAAGTTGATAAAATGTTTAAAAATTTACCTGAAATACCTGAAGAATATAAACCAATATTAAAATTAATTGGTAAAAGTATTACACCAGGAAATAATGAATTAGAAGAGAATAATAGATCTAGAAGTTCAAGACTTAGAGTAGCAGAAAAAATAAGAATAAAATAATTAAATATAAGAATAAAGGGTGATACTATGGTAAAAAAGAAGAAAAAAGTTTTTACTAAATTAGAAAGATTTCTCTATAAATCTTTTGTAACTTTAACAGTAGTTCTAATTTTATTTATAGTAGTAGGTCAAATATCTTTAGCAGAAATTAACCTAGAAGTACAAAAGTTAGAAAAAGAAGTTAGTGATAAAAAAGAAGTAAATCAAAGTTTAGTTATGAAGATTAATGAAATGGCATCATTAGGAAATATACAAAGTGTATCATCTGAAATGGGCTTAGCCTATAATAATGAAAATATAAAAACGATAGAATAGGTGATTGATATGAAAAAAGACATTAATAATAATAAAGTACATATAAGTAATTTAATATTTGTTTTCGTCTTTTTTTTGTTAGTTTTAATAATAGGAAAAATAGGTTATTTATGTTTATTTGATATGAAAGTTAATGATAGTACTCTTAGTGCTTTTATTGAAAAAAGAAATATTAAAAAAGAAATAATTGAACCTACTCGTGGTACTATATATGATGTAAATGGTAATACTCTAGCACAAGAAGTAGCAAGTTATACCGTAATAGCATACTTAGATGAAAAAAGAAGTGAAGGCTCTGATACATTAAAGCATGTAAAAGATATCGAAGGAACTGCTGAAAAATTAGCACCTTACATTAATATGTCAAAAGAAAATTTAATTACCCTACTTAGTAAAGATGCCTATCAAGTAGAATTAGGTCCAGGAGGCAGAAATTTAAGTCAAATTCAAATGGAAGAAATAAAAAATTTAAATTTACCTGGAATAGACTTTGTTAAAAATACTAAAAGATATTATCCAAATGGAGACTTTGCTTCCTATATGATTGGATATACTAAAACGACAGATAATATTACTAAAGGAGAAATGGGAATTGAAGAATATTTTAATAATGATTTAACTGGTAGTGCAGGATATATTACCTATGAAAAAGATAGATATGGTTATAAAATAGCAAATGGTAGAGAATATATCGAAGACGCTGTAAATGGTAATAATATTTATTTAACAATAGATAATAATATTGAATTATTTATTGAAAAAGCAGTTAAATCTATGCAAAGTGAGTCAGAAGCAGAATGGGCTTTAATGATTGTAGCAAATGCTAAAACAGGAGCAATTTTAGGATATAGTTCTACCCCTAGTTTTGATCCTAATCTAAGAAATATGACTTCATATTTAGACCCAATTGTAAGTAATGCTTATGAACCAGGTTCTACAATGAAAATATTTAGTTATATGTGTGCAGTATCATCAGGAAAATATAAGGGAAATGATACTTTTGTCTCAGGTAGTAAAACTTATGAAAGTGAAATAGATAATGATAATGTTACCATAAGAGATTGGAATAAAACAGGATGGGGAACAATAACTTATGATAAAGGATTTGCACTATCATCAAATATTGGAGTAGCTAACTTATTAGAAACAACAATTACTAAAAGTGAATTAAAAGCATGTTATGAAAAATATGGCTTTGGTAAAAAAACAGGATTTACTATGGCAAGAGAATATACTGGTAATATAGATTTTACTTATGATATTGAAGCTGCTACCGCAGGATATGGACAAGGTATAACAACAACCCCAATACAACATATCCAAGCTTTGACAATGATAGCAAATAATGGTACAATGATAAAACCATATATTGTAAGTAAAATAGTTAACCCTAATACTGATAAAACAATTTATAATGCAAGTATTAAAAAAGAAGAAAATATAGTAAGCACTGAAACAGTAAATAAAATGAAAGAATTACTTCGTAGTGTTGTTCAACCAGAGAAAGAAAATGCTACTGGATATGCTTATTATATGGAAGACTATGACTTAATAGGAAAAACTGGTACTGCCCAATTATTTGATAATAAAACAGGCTCATATTTATCTGGAGATTCTGACTATATTTATTCATTTAGTGGTTTATATCCTGGAGATAACCCTGAAATTATAATATATACTGCCTTAAAGAAACCAAAAGACACAAAAAATTATCTAGCTAGTGCAGTAAAAGATGTTGTAGTAAATACAAGTAAATACCTAAATATAAAAGAAGTAAAAAAAGATACCACTAGTTATAACATAGATAATTATATAAATAAAGATCCTAATATCTTAAAAGATAATCTAACAAGTAAAGGAATAAAAGTAATAGTATTAGGTAATGGTAATAAAGTAATTAATCAATATCCTAATATGGGAAGTATAATAAATAAAAATGATTTAGTAATACTATTAACAAATAATTATGATAAAACATTGCCAGATTTAACAAATATGTCATTTAAAGAAGTAATAACCATATTAGATTATTTAAATATAGATTATACCTACGAAGGATATGGATATTTATCAAGTATTGAACAAATAGATAATAAATATAAATTAATATTTAAACCAAAATATTAGAAAGGATTATTATGAATAATAAAGGATTTACATTAATAGAAATGATTATGGTAATTGCTATACTTGCTATGCTTGCAGTTTTAACTACCCCAAATGTTATAAAATTAATTAATAAGAACAAAGTAGATAACTATAACTCTGTAATTGATTCTGTTATTAAAGCATGTGATTTATATACATCAGATAATAGATATGATTTAAATTTTAATGGTTCTTGTACAGGAGATTATGAGGCTACTCCCAATGTATCTACTTCCATAACCCTACAAGATTTAGTTAATTCTAAAGATATATCTACTCCAATTAGAAATGAATGTACTAATGAAGAACTAAATTATGATACCATAAAAATAACTATAACATTAGATTGTAAGACTAAGAATTTTAGTTATAAAATTGAAGATACCTCAAATAAACATTTTATAAGAAAAAATGATGTAACTAGTAATGATGGTAAAATAATCGAAGGTAAATATTGTTCTAATTTATATTGATTAAAATTAAAATATATGATATTATATTTATTGTAAGTATAATAGAAATAAGATAATTATTTATATTTTAAAGGAGGACAATATGACTAAATTTAAAATAAAAGAAACATATTTATTGATGTTAATAGTAGTAGGTTTAGTATCACTTGGAATATATACTACTTATGCAATGTTTACTGCTTCAACTACACTAAATGATGTAGTAGGTATAACAACTGCTCTTGATGTTGGAAAAGGATTAACTGAATATGAAGTAGTAACTGTTAATTCTGGTGAAACTAAATTAATAGAATTAAACATTGTTAATTCATATAGTAGTAGTATTTATTATGGAGCATGGTATCAAATAGTACAAGGTAATTCTAGTGATATTGATATAGGATTATATACTGAAAAAAATAGTAATCCTAGTAGTGGTTCTTTAGCTACTAATGGAAGTATTAATTTATTAGCAGGAGTAACTAATAATGGTACTAGTTCTATAACTGTATATATTGGTGCAAAAGGAAGTTTAACTAATGAACTTAATTTAGGAAATAATAAGACTTTGCTTCCTAGTGGGTTTACTGAAGGTTATACTGTAACATTGAATTTAACTAATGGTACTGTAAATAATACTACAGTAAGTAGTATAAAAGTAAAAGAAGGTAAAACTGCTTCATTTACTATAACTCCAGATACTGACTATAAACTTATTGTTGATACACAAACTTGTGATGGAGTGTTGAATCCAGATACTGGTTCTTTTACAATAGAAAATATAACTTGTGATAAAAATTGTAATATCTCATTAAGAGAAAAACCTATAAAATCAGGTTCTTTAGGAGAAAGAATACTTATAGATAATCCAACAGTTAATGAAAGAACTAGTTTTAATTCTTGGTTAACTTCTGATACAACAGGTACTATTTTTAAAACAAATCTATCTGAAGATGTTGATGGAGATGGTACTGGTGATGATGTTTATTATTATGCTGGTAATCCTACGAATAATTGGGTTAAGTTTGGAAGTTATAGTGCTGATTGGTATAAGTGGATGGAATGTCAATCTGATTTATATAATTGTGTAAGTCCTAATATATCTGCAATTGGGAAATCATGTGTTAGGACAACATCAAGTAATGGAGCTGATATAAGTTGTACAAAAATTGCTTCAAATGGAGACTCAATGTATTGGAGAATAATAAGAATAAATGAAGATGGTAGTGTTAGATTAATATATGCAGGTAATAGTTCTTCAACTGCTAGTAATATAACTATTAAAAATATTGGTGGTACAGCATACTTTAATTACTTATACGAGGGTAGTGTTACTAATTATGGTCAAGGAATGTATATGTACGGAAATATTAATGTATCTAATTTTCGTAGAGCATTGCCTGATTTGAGAAAAAACAATAATTCTAGTGTTGTAAAGAATTCTTTAGATAATTGGTATAATAGTTTTCTTCAAAAAGATTTCGATAAATATATAAGTAAGACAGCAGTATATTGCAATGATAGAAGTCAAAGTACTGATGTTTATCTGTCTAGTAATGAATCTTATGTTTATGCTGCATCTGTGAGAAGTGATTCTGCAACTCCAACACTTCAATGTGGTGGGACTGGTACTGGAGAATTATACGAAACTTCACAGGCGACTGAAGATAAATTTAGTGTTAGTACTGCTAGTGGTGGCAATGGTGTGTTAACTTATCCTGTTGCTTTAATTACAGCCGATGAAGTTGTTTTTGCTGGAGGAAAATCTAATTATGGCATTTATTCTGGTGATAGTCATTGGCTTAAAGATTATGGCGGTTGGACGATGAGCCCTTTGAATCCTGGAAAACCTGGAGAAACGACAACTAATGATGCTGCTAAAGTTATATCATTCAATAATGGAGCATTAAAGACTTCGCTTAGTAGTAACCTTAGACTTCCATCTTCTTGGGAAGATAACAAATTAAACCCTGTTATATCAATAAAAAGTTGTGTAAAATATTCTAGTGGTAATGGTACAAGTACTAATCCGTATATAGTGACTGTTGATGATACATGTACTAATAAAGAAAATTAATAAAATTACAAGATTTATTCTTGTAGTTTTTCTTGTTAATACATTTACATATTTAGTAATTTATGGTAAAATTTAATATGAAAGAAGGATATTATGAATATATTTAAAAAATTAGATATTAATCCTACAAATATGAATTTATATTATCAAGCGTTTACTCATAGTTCATATACTAATGAGAATCCTAGTTATCCTAATTATGAAAGATTAGAGTTTTTAGGAGATGCTGTTCTTGAGATAATTATTAGTGATTATTTATATAAAGAGTGGCATTTAGAGGAAGGTACTATGACTAAGATGAGAGCAAATTATGTTTGTGAAAAGGCATGTGCTACTTATGCTAGAGATTTAAATTTTGAGAGTGATGTTAGGATTGGAAATAATGAGGAAATTAATGATACTATTATAGCAGATATATTTGAAGCTTTTATTGGTGCAATGTATTTGGATAAGGGGTTTGATTTTACTAGTAAACTTGTTATGAATATTATTAAACCTTATATTGATAAGAAAGTTGATTTTTTAATTGATTATAAATCTGCTTTGCAAGAAAAAATTCAATCTGTTAAAAAGAATGTAACTTATGAGGTTATTGAGGAAAGTGGTCCTGCACATAATAAAAAATTTACTTCAATTGTTAAAGTAGATGATATTATTCTTGGTAAGGGAACTGGAAATAGTAAAAAATCTAGTGAGCAGGAAGCTGCTAGGGATGCTTTATCAAAAGAGGTTCATTAATCCAGTATTGTATAATACTGATTTTTTTACCAATAATATAAGTAGGTGAAATATGGGAAAGAAAACTATTGAAAAGAAATATATTTTATTAATTATTGCTGTTATTGTTATAGTAATATTAGTTATTTTGTCTTATGGTCTTAAGAAAAAGAAGAATTTAAATGTTGTTGAATCTATTATTAAAGATAGTATTGTTAGTGTTGAAAATGTTATATTTTATCCTTTTAGGTATACTATTGATAGTTTTAAGGAATATAAGGAACTTAAAAAAGTTAGGGAAGAAAATGATTTATTGAAGACTTCAATTGATAGAATTAAATCTATTGAAACTGAAAATATTGAATTAAGACAAGAATTAGAAAATATGAAAAAAGAGCTTAATATTACTTATACTTTAAGTGATTATGAATATTTGAATTCTACGGTTGTTAGTAGAGATATTAATTATTGGTATAATACTATAACAATTAATAAAGGAAAAAATAGTGGTATAAAGGAAGAAATGCCTGTGATTAATGCAACTGGTTTAATTGGTAAAGTTGTTAGTTGTACTAATTATACTTCGGTTGTTAAGTTAATTACTACTAGTGATACGGATAATAAGATATCTGTTTCTATTGTTAGTGATGGTGAAAAATTAAATGGTTTAATAAATGGATATGATTATAAGAGTAAATTATTAGAGGTAGAAGGAATTAGCAACACTAAAACTGTTAGGGTAGGAGATATAGTATATACTTCTGGTCTTGGTGGTGTATTTCCTAGTGGTATTTTAATTGGTACTGTGGAATCTATTACTACGGATAGTTATGATTTATCTAAAATTATTAATGTTAAACCTAGTGCAGACTTTGAAGATTTAAATTATGTTAGTGTTTTAAAAAGAAAAGAGAATAATGAATGATTATTGCTATTATTTTACTTACTATTTCTTTTTTGCTTGAGGGTTTTATGTCAATATATTTTCCTAGTAATTTAGTTAATCCTAGTATATTGTCTTGTTTATATACTTTAATTACTTTAATAATAATATATCCATATTTTTATAATGAAAAAAAGTATTATATACTTTTAATTATTTTTGGATTACTTATAGATATTGTTTATTCAAATACTTTTTTATTTAATACTATATTGTTTTTACTACTAAGTATTATTATTAAAATACTTAATGTAATATTACCTAACAATATATTTACTATTAATGTTAAATCTTTAATTATTATAATGGCATATCATATTTTATCATTTGTTTTGCTTAGTATTGTTGACTATAATGGATATACTATTAATTTATTATTTAATATTATTATTAATAGTATTATTATGACTTTGATTTATACTTCGTTATCATATTTTATTGCTAAATTTTTATTTAAAAAATATGATAAATTAATTAAATAAAGAAATTTGGACTATTACTATAACTATTATTAGTTGTAGTATTTTCTTTTGTATTATTATTATTTTCTATATTGGTTGTATTTTTTGTATTATTATTTCTAGTATTGTTTGTAGGAGTAGTTGCGTCATTAAATAGTGATGCTACTTTTAACATTGATTTCATATTATTAAACATGGGACCTACTTGTTTTACTACTGGTATTGCTTGATTAATTACATTAAGTGTTTTAGAAGTATTTGTTAAAATGTTACCAAAGTTAATATTTCTTAATCCTAGTTTTGAAAGTAATCCACCTGATTTTGGAATCGCTTGAGTTATACCCATTGCATTATAGGGATTAGTAAATGGCATATTATAAAATCCATTTGGATACATGTTATCAACCTGCTTTCTATAATAATATATGATTTATGATAAAAAAGTTTATTATTATGTATATTTATTATAAAATTGTAAAAAAACAAACATATGTATTTAATTTTTTTATAAAAGACTTGACAAAAGTATTACTTTATGGTAACATATAAATCGATTTCTGAAGGGGGAATTAAAATGAAAAAATCATTAAATAAGAAAATCAAATTATTATCTTTACTTGTGATATCTACATTAATGATATTAGTAGGTAAAGAAACAGTTTTTGCTAGTGTTAGTGCTCCAGAGTCATTTACTGCAAAAACTTATGCTTTAAATCCAAAAGTATTAGGATTAACAAATAATATTAATGTTAAAAAGACTACAACTGGTGAATATGTATATTGTTATGATGTTAATAAATTATTACCTAACAATACTAAATATACAAAGAAATCTGTTGTTGATGATTTAGCTATTCAATTTATCATTGATTCTGGATTAGATGATAAAACTGATAATGATTTCTTTGCAACACAAGCAGCATTATGGATATATTTATTAGATAATGGTATGATGAAAGATACTGAGTATAAATATATTGCTAAGATTAAAACTCAAATTAATAGTGCTACATATAAAGATTATTATATGTCACAAGATATTAAAAGAATACTTAATTATGCTTATGGTGTAAAAAAAGCTGGTTCATTTAGTGGTACTAAGTTAAGTATTTCTACTAGAAACATTTCGTTTAGTACACAAGGAAAATATTATGTATCTAATTTTATAAATGTTGATACTAATATGACTAATAGTAATTGGAATGTTAAATTGACTGCTCCGAGTGGATCATATGTTGATAAAAGTAGCAATGGATTTACAATTTATGTTCCTGTTTCTAGTGTAAGTGAAGGTGAAACTGTAAGAGTTAGTGCTCAAGTAAGTGGTAATGCTGTTATAAGAACAACTTATAGATATTCTGCAAGTAATTCAGCATATCAAGATATGTTATATGCTTCAAGAGAAGATAAATTAGTTACTGATAGTATTAATGGTTCTATTTATAGAGAAAAACCTGTTGAACCAGAAAAAGAACCTACAAAAATATATATTAGTAAAAAAGATGTTACTAATAGTAAAGAATTACCTGGTGCAACTTTAATTGTAAGAAATTCTAAAGGTACTGAAATTGATAGATGGGTTTCTACTAATGAACCACATTATGTTAAAAATTTAGTTGTTGGAACTTATACATTAGAAGAAATATATGCTCCAGATGGATATGTTTTAAGTAATGAAAAAATTACATTTTATGTATATAAAGATGGTAAGACATCTACAGTAACAATGTATAATAAGCCTGAAGAAGTTAAAGAAAACATTATTGTTATAACTAAAAAAGATATAACTAATGATAAAGAACTACCTGGTGCAACTTTAACTGTTAAAGATGCAAAGGGAAATGTTATAGATAAATGGGTAAGTGGTAATGAATCTCATATCATTAAAGGATTAGCAGCTGGAACTTATACTCTAGAAGAAATAAGTGCTCCAAAAGGTTATGTACTAAATAAAGAAGTAATTACTTTTGAAGTAAAGGATAATGGAGAAGTTACTGAAGTTGTAATGTACAATACACCAGAATCTACTGAAATTATTGTACCTCCAACTGGACTTGATTCATCAAGTATTGCCTATATTATCGGTGGATTAATAATTGCAATTGGTTCAGTATTAATATACAGAAATGCAAAAAAACAAAACTAATTATAAACAAACTATTATACTAGGAGTAATACTGATAACATTTGGTATTACTCTTATGTCTAATAATTATATAAAGACGAAAAGGGAAGAAACTTTTAATGATATGAATTTGTTGTTACTTGATTCTAATATTGATGAAGTAAATACTGAAGAAAATAATGATAATAATGATAATGTTGATTCAGTAGAAGAACCACAGGAAGAGCATAAAGATACTAGTAATAATTATGAACCTTATTTGGCAGTATTAAAAATACCTAAAGTTAATTTAGAAAGAGGCTTTTATGATAAGGGGTCATCTTTAAATAATGTAGATTATAATATATTATTTCATAGTAATTCTGATTATCCTGATAAATTAAATGGTAATGTAATACTTGCAAGTCATTCTGGAACATCTTCGATAAGTTACTTTAAAAATTTATATAAATTAGAATTAGGAGATGAAGCTTCAATAAATTATAAGAATACTACTTATACATATAAGGTTGTAAATATATATAAAGAAGAAAAAGATGGTACTATAGCAATATATCGTAATAAAGAAAAAAGTACATTAACATTAATTACTTGTACTAAAAATGATAATACTAAACAAACAGTATATATTTTAGAAAGAATATAAAGTTAGTAAGGGGGAGATATTATGAAATTTATAAATATATTTGATAAACTTGAAATAATATTTAATATGATAATTTCATCTAATTTATTAATAATTTTGATATTTTTAATGATTGCAGCATTATTATTAAAACTTGCAAATAAGATTAATAATAAAAAGTTAGGTATTATTTTATATGTTATACAATTATCTGGTTTAGTATATATGGTGTATACTAATACTGAATATTTATCTAATTTAGGTAGTAATATAATAGATGGTATATTTATGAATTTCTATTTCCCATCAATTTATATTTACTTAGTTGTATTTACATTTACTTTGATAATATTTATGATAACATTATTAAATAGATATTTATCTAGTACATATAAAATTATAACAAATATTTACTTTTATACATTTAATTTTCTGTTTATCTTATTTGTATATGTAATAAGTTCAAATGATATTGATGTATTTAATAAACTTAGTTTATTTACTTGTAATGATGCGTTAATAATATTAGAACTATCTATTTCCTTGTTCTTTATTTACTTGGTTATTACTACTTTAATATATATAACTAATTATTTAATAGTTAAAGCAAGTACTAAAAAACTTGTTAAGGTTAGTAATAATAATGAAAGTTATGCTATGAATACTATGGTTGAGATTCCTCAAGTGGAAGTTACTAATGAAGAAAAGCAAGAAGTTACTCCTATACCTTATAGTGTTCCAGAAGTGACTGTATCATTTAATGATATAGTAAAAAATATTAGTAATAATGAAAATGTTGAATTAGTACCTGAAATATCACTTGAAGATGTTAAACCAAGTTATACAATGAATGATTATAAATTTATTGATCCTGAATTATTTAATGATAAGTCTTCATTATATGGTGAAAATGAATTAAAGGAAAGAATGAATTTTATAGATTTAAGTTTAATAGAGCAACCTAAGGAAGAGAGTTTAACTTTAAAAGATTATAAATTGTTTTCTAATATGTTAAAAACTATTCTTGAAAATAATAATTCTAATAATTTGAAGGTATCTGAAATCTTAGATAAAGCTTTATTAACTAGATATTCACTTGAAGATTATAGTAAGTTTGAAAAAATACTTAATTCTTGTTTGAATTAGTATTTTTTTTAAATATTTTTATATAATTTTAATATGAATACGAAAGATTTACATAGGTTATTAACTATTAGTGCTTTTACAATTGGATATGTTATGATTGATGAACTTACTGCAACTGAACAAAATGCTGTAGGTAATTTCTTTATGTTAATAGGACAAACTTTATCTACTAATTCATCTTTTAATTTTAATGTAGATTGGAATAATAGTGTAAATGGTACTAATGTAAATAATATTAATGAAAAAGAATTATTGAATAAAGTTAAAGATATTTTTAATAATTCAATAAATAATATAAAATGATATTGATTTTAAATAAAAAATATGATATATTATTTATCGATAAAACTTAAAAAAGATTAGTAAATTAATTATTTATTTTAGAGAGTTCATGGCTGGTGTAAATGAATATAAATGTTAATTGAAGCTACTTTTTAGTGCAGTTAATACCTGCCGGTTAAAAGCCGTTATGTAAATTAAGTAATAAAAGGATGGTACCGCATATTTATGCTCCTTAGGTATCATTCTTTTTCTTTAAGAAAGGGATGAGATTATGAATAAGTTATATGCAATAGTAGGAATGTGTGGAAGTGGTAAATCTATAGCGTCAGACTATTTAGTTAGTAAAGGATTTAATAAAGTTTATTTTGGAGGAGTTACTATGGATAAGTTAAAGGAAGCTAATCTTGAAGTAAATCCTGAAAATGAAAAAATGATGAGAGAAAAATTAAGAAGTGAACTTGGTATGGGAGCATTTGCTATTGTTCTATTACCTAAAATAAAAGAATGTGTTAATAATGGTAATACTGTTTTAGATGGAGTATATTCTTATGATGAAGTTAAAATATTAAAAGAGAATTTTTCTGAATTAAAAATTATTGCTATAGTATGTGATAAAGATATTAGATATGATAGATTGAGTATAAGGGAAGTAAGATCATTAACTAATGAGGAAGCAAGTGCAAGAGATGTTGCAGAAGTAGAAAATATCGCTAAAGCTCCTCCGATTGCAATGGCAGATTATTATATATTAAATAATGGTACAATTGAAGAATATAAAAATAGATTAGAAGAAATACTAGAAAGGAATGATTAAGATGAAGAAATTAACTGGAGAGGAAATAATTAATACTTATTTTGATTATTTTAAAAAACATGGACATACTGTAATTGAAAGTGCTCCATTGATACCAAAAGATGATCCGAGTATATTATGGATAAATGCAGGTGTTACACCATTAAAAAAATATTTTGATGGTAGAGTAGTGCCAGAAAATAAAAGATTAGTTAGCGTACAAAAATGTATAAGAACTGGCGATATTGAAAGTGTTGGTAAGACTGCTAGACATCATACTTTCTTTCAAATGTTAGGTAACTTTTCTATTGGTGATTATTTTAAAAAAGAAGCAATTACAATGGCTTTTGAATTGTTAACTAGTGACGAGTATTATGGTATACCAAAGGATAAACTTTATATGACAGTATATCCTGATGATACTGAAGCATATGATACATGGGTTAAGGTTGGAGTAGAACCTTCACATATTATAAAATTAGAAGGTAATTACTGGGAAATAGGTGAAGGACCTAGCGGACCTGATTCTGAAATATTCTATGATCGTGGAGAAAAATATGATAAAAAGAAATTAGGAGTTAAATTACTTCAAGAAGAAATAGAAAATGACAGATATATTGAAATATGGAATAATGTATTTAGTCAATATAATGCTGAAGAAGGTATTCCAAGAAGTGAATATAAAGAATTACCTCATAAAAATATTGATACTGGTATGGGTGTAGAAAGAATGGCTTG
>OJAW01000849.1_pt1 | contig 19522 bp, 18 predicted proteins | sample 1589151 | NCBI WGS metagenome assembly OJAW01 (sample SAMN03283290) | human gut metagenome | biome: human-associated habitat; material: feces | host: Homo sapiens | place: Peru | collected 2012
ACTAATAGTTATAATCTATATATTTATAAACTCTTGGATAATAGGAGTAGAAATACTACTTATAGTTTCAATATTATTCATAATTCTAAAGAAATATAACCCATTATTAATGCTTGAAATAAATGAAGCACTAATATTATACTTCTATTCTAATTCATAATAAGGAATACCTTCCTAAATTTCTTTTTTTAAAGAAGCTATTTGGTCTTGTGATAAAATAGAATTTCTAATTCTATTACCACCGCCTAGATCAGAATTATATCCCTTTCCATCTCCTCTAAAACTATTCTTTTTCTTTATCCAAAATTGTTCTCTTTCATTCACAATATTTATATCATTTGTATAAATCTATTCTAAAACCTCAATTTCAAAATTATCTATACCTAATTCTATTAAAGCTATAATTATCGCTTCTTTTTTCGAATTATTTTGAGAGCCTAGAATAATTTTAATAGTAATCACCTCTTTCATTAATAATACACTGTGTTCACAAGATTTATATTGTTTAGACAAATCACGTATAATTTTTTCAATTTTTAAAAATGCTTATTTTATTGGGGTTTGCGAGCTATTTTCCACAGCAATTCTTATATTTCTTTCCAGAGCCACAAGTAGTGGGTGTTCCCATATTATCAGTATTATTTATACTTATAGTATTATTCGTATTTCCTTGTTTATCAGACTAGGTAACATCTATATTATTTGTATTTATGATATTACCTGTACTATAAGTATTTCTCTAACGTGGACTTCTTGTGGACATTGTCCACATCCGTTCATCTAATATGATTATATCAATTTTTGCCTTTTTATCCAATGTGCAATTTATTTATTTTCAATTTGCTTTGTTTCACTTAATAGTCTATCAAAATCTGACACATAATTCTTATCCTGTATAACTTTATATTTTTCATATTCATTTTCTGCTTTTTCGACTGCTTGTTTATGTGAGATTTTTCCTTTTCCTTCTAAAACTTCATAATGAAAAACTTTTAGGGCATTTTCTACTTCATTTTTCCAATCTTCCATATACATTGTTATACTTCTTTCTGCATTATTTTCAGCAATATCCAAAAATAAGTTTACTAAATTATTTAAATTTTTAATTTCTTTTTCATCTAAATAATTTTTAGCAATTATTACATCTGATTTTAATATCTTACCATCCGGTGATTTTTCCCAATTAGTTAATCCCATATTATCTTTATTAGCATTAACTCTATTATATACAATTTCAGCTGCAGTTTTTCCTGTAATCGCATAATGGAATTTATTTTGAATTGTTTTATAAAATGTTTTAGCTTCATTACTATCTTTCTTATAATCTATTGAACATTCTGCAAAAATATCAGTTATTTTTTGATAAAACATTCTTTCACTGGTACGAATTAATTTAATTCTTTCCAATAATCTTTCAAAATACTTTTCATCAGCTTTTCTAGCTTTCATAAATCTATCATCATTTAAAGCAAAACCTTGAACAATATAATCTTTAATTATCTTATTTGCCCACGTTCTAAATTTAATAGCTTTTTTAGAATTTACTCTAAATCCAATAGATATTATCATATCAAGATTATAATATTTGGTTTCGTATTTTTGGCCAGTACTTTTGGCCACATGTGCAATCTTTGCACATGTGGCATCTTCATTAAGTTCTTGCTCTTTATAAATGTTATTAATATGTCTGCCAATACCACTTCTATCAACATTAAAAAGTGATGCAATAGCTTCCGTATTTAGCCAAACATCTTCATTTTCAAGTAATACTTCAATTTTAGTATTTCCGTCTTCATCATTATAAAATATAATATTTTTTTCAGTTCCAATTAATTTATTATTCATACTTGTCCCCCTTGCATTTTCATCAATTTAATTGTATCAAAACATCATAATTTTTACAATCTCTTTTTAACAAAAAATAGAGAAAAATTAAATTTCTCTATTTAGTTTCTTTAGTTTGTTTATTTTCTGGTTTCATCATTGGGAATAATACAACATCCCTGATTGATGGAGCATCATAAATTAACATTAAAATTCTATCAATACCAAATCCTAAACCTGAAATCGGAGGCATACCTTGTTCCATAGCAGATAAGTAATCTTCATCCATATCCATAGTTTCTTCATCCCCTTGGTCTTTAGCTTTTAATTGATCTAGAAAAGCAGCTCTTTGTTCAAGTGGATTAACAAGTTCAGAATATGCATTACAAATTTCTGTTCCACACACAACAATTTGGAAAACATCTACACGTTTTGCATCATTATCACATCTTCTAGCTAAAGGTTTTAACACTGCTGGATAATTAAATATAATTGTTGGTTGAATAATACCTTCTCTTATTTTCTTTTTATAAACAAAGTCAATTATTTGACTTAATGATTTATATTCATCTAAATCACCATATGTAAAAAGATTAGCTTCCACAATTTTCTTCTTTAATTCTTGTGGGTCTTCAATTTCTAAAGCATTAAATCCTAAAACTTTTTCAAGTTCTTCGCAATAATCTATTCTATCCCAATTTTCTTTACTAAAATCAAGTTCATGTCCTTGATAAGTTATAACTTGAGTTCCAAGAAGTTCAGTTAATAAATTCTTAATAAAGTTTGTAAAGAATTTAATATTATCTTCATATCTCCAGTAAGCAACATACCATTCAACTTGTGTAAATTCTTGTAAATGTTGAGTATCCATACCTTCATTTCTAAAACATTTTGCAAGTTCATAAACTCTATCAAACCCAGCAACAATACATTCCTTTAAATAAAGCTCCGGAGCAATTCTTAAATTACAATCAATATCTAAAGCATTATGATGTGTATAAAAAGGTCTTGCACTAGCACCACCAACAGCAGTTTGAACTATCGGAGTTTCAACTTCTAAAAATCCATTTTCACCAAGATATTTATGTAAAAATGCATATAATTTACTTCTTCCTAAGAATATCTTTCTTGATTCTTCGTTCATAATTAAATCAACATATCTTTGACGATACTTTTGGTCAATATCAGTTAATCCGTGGAACTTTTCAGGAAGTGGTCTTAAAGCTTTACCTAAGAAAGTAAGCTTATGTACTCTTAAGGTTTTTTCCCCAGTTTGAGTAGTAAAGATTTCCCCTTCTGCACCAATAAAGTCCCCAATATCAATTAACTTCTTAAAGAAATTATAATTTTCTTCACCAATTGTATCTATTTTAACTTCAAGTTGCATACTTGCTTCTAAATCACGAATACGAGCAAAACTTAATTTACCCATCTTACGCATAAAAACAATACGACCTGCAATTTTAACATCCTTCACTCCATCTTCTAATTCTCTTACTTCCTTTAAAGTATGAGTTCTTTCAAAATTTTCTGGATAAGGATTACAATAATTTCTTATTTCATTTAGTTTTTCTCTTCTAACTAATTCTTGTTCACTAAATTCGTTCATAAACGCACCACCTGCGTTTATTTTACCATAAAAAAACAATCTTGCAAACAAGATTGTTAAAAATTTCTTATATTTTGTATAATTTTTTGTTTTTCTTAGTAGTTGCATAGATAACTGTAGCACCTACAACACCAACGGCAATGATGGCAATTGGTAATGATGCACCAGTTTTAGTTTCAGTAGTTGTAGTTATTTCTACAGTAACTTCACTACCAGCTGATGGATTTTTTAATTTTAAACTACAATCTGCAGCTTTACTTTCAAGTTCTAAAGTAATTGTTGCAAGTGTAAAGTTAGCATCACTTACTCCAGCAGTTGACATTAAACTAATTGGTAATGTTTTACCACTAAGTTCAGCATCAGTTGGTGATACCTTAGTCCATCCTTCTCCAGCAGTAAAGCTAGTAACTGTAACACCATCTCCAACTATTTCAAGGTCTCCTGTAAATGTAGTCATTGAAGTAGTATTTTCTTCAATTTTAATTGTACAAGTTGCAGTACATTTTCCATCCTCTGTTGGACAACTCTTATCACAAGTTGTTTTTAATGAAGTTGCACTAACCATTGTTGGCATAACTAATAATGCTACTATTAAAGCAACTAATCCTGTTAATTTTTTCACCACTATCATCTCTCCTATCTTTATTATGTCTAAATTATATCATAAAAATACAAAAAACAACATATTTTTTACAAAAAACTACTAAAAAGTGTAAATTTGTGTTATTATAATATAGTAATATAAGGATTTGAGTATATGAAAAAATTATTATTTAAAATTAAAGATAGCACTCTTATAGTTAAAGAAAAGGTAAAACTATCTACAAATTACAAGAATTTATTAAATACCAATGTAATTAGTTCTGATGAACTAATGTTTTCTGATGAATATTTAATAGAAAACGCCAAAATAGTTTCTAACTTTTTAAATGAATTAACAAACAACTACAATATAAATACTTTAGTAATAGAAAAAAATGACTATGCCCAACTTATACTTAATTTACTTACAAATAACAAAAATATAGTTAATTTAATATTAAAAGATGATACTCAAATAACTTTTAAACTATGTGAAATAGTTGTTAAAACTAATATAAAAAACATAAATTGTTATAACTTACAACCATTTATGATAGAATATTTAGATAAATACAAAATAATTGTTGAGTCACGAAATGAAATTCTTTATTTATCTAATTTTATGTTACAAAACAATTTAAGTATATTTTCTAGTATGTTTTATAAAATGACTTTACAAATGGATTTACCCCTAAAAGAACAAGATGAAGAAGACTTCGAAGCATTTTGTTCTATCAACAAATATTTAAAAACCATAAATGTAAACTATGTAAATAAAAATGACTTAGAATACATTGTTAAAATGTTAAGAAAGAATAACAAGAAAAACATTAAAATTTACATCCACGACAATATTGATAATGAAGAAACAATTAATTACTTAAAAAACTTTAATAAAAAGAAAAGTAAAAGATATAAAATATATTTTAGGTTAGTTTACAGCAATGATTATTTAAAAAATAATATCTTAAAACAAACTAACAACAGTATTTTAAAAACATGTGGTTACATAATTATTAGTATTATAGCTTTTACTTTTGGTTACATCTTCTATGATAATTATACATCAATGACAAAAGTTAACAAAATAAATGAAGAATTAAAAGAAAAGATATCTTTAAATGAAACAGAAACCATTATTGATAAATTAAATGAAAATAAAGGCAATAATGATAAGTTAGTTATTAATAAGGATGTTGCTAGCGTATATTTAATAAATCCAGAAACTATTGGATGGATAAATGTTCCAAATACTAATATAGATTATCCTGTTGTTCAAGGTGTTGATAATGAGTATTACTTAAATCATAACATATATCGCAAAAGTGATAAAAATGGCTGGGTATTCATGGATTTTCGTAGTGATGCCCTAAACCTAAGTGATAACATCATTCTTTATGCCCACAATAGATATTATAATGGTATTATGTTTGGTCACCTTCAAAATATGATGAGATATAATTGGTATAGTAATCCTGATAATCAAATAATTACCTTAAAAACATTATATGAAGAATTACATTATAAAATATTTTCTTTATATAAAATTGAAACAACTCTAGACTATTTACAAGTAATATTTCCAGACAAGGATACTAAAATGAAAATGTTTAACTTGATTAAAGATAGAAGTATTTATAATTTTAATATTGATTTAAATGAAGATGACAAAATACTTACTTTATCAACCTGTGCAGATGAATATAACAAATATGTAGTTCATGCTGTATTAATAAAAGACTAGATTTCACTAGTCTCTTTTATTTTCTTATAAACAATTTCTTCCTCTTGATAATATGGATTAAGTTTTCTAAGTAACTTAACATTACCTACTCTTTTAAATACATCTCTCTTACCAATTAAATCTCCTTCAACTAAATAATCATTGCCTTCTAAAAAAGCATCAATTACTTCAATAGTAAATTCATAATTATTAATAAATCTTTCTATTACTTCTTCTATACTAGAACTTTCTATAAGACGAACTATATTAATATACACTCTATAATCATTATTATGTCCATTTAATTCTGTAACAACAGTTTCATAAACATTAGATAAAATATACTTAATTACTTCTATAAACTTTTCTTTACTACCATATTTTTCCATTAATTTAGAAAATATAATACTTACTAAAAACTCATCTTTACAAGAATAATTATCACTTTCTCCAAATTCATCATTATATAAACAAACTAAACTTTATTCATATATATCCATAAATGTCTGAATAACTTCTTCAGAACTAGTATATTTATCATCTTCAATAAACTCATATAAATCTAATACTTCAAATGGATTTAATTTTAATAACACTGGTATCTTTTCATTTTTAATTATTAAAGACTTACACTTACTTTGAAATATATAAGGTCTATTTATATAAGAAAAATAATCTTCTATCATATCTTTTATAAAATCATCTCTATTATAAAAACCATTTATAATATCTTCTATAGACATATTTTCTAATTCAACTAACACTAAATTATTCTCAAAGGCATTAATATCATGAATAAAATCATAATAATTATTCATATATGCTTTACTCACAATAATAAGCATAATTACTCTTTTAACAGAATCTAAATCATTAAAATCTGTTGTTGTAATATTTCTAAAATCATTATCATATACTTTAGTTTTATTAGTTAAAAAATCTAATACATCATCAATTATTTTTTCTCTCTTACCCACATGAAACATATTTAAATTATTTAAAAATATATTAAATGCATCATATGCATAAGCATAAATATCCCTATAATTTTCCATAATATCCCCCAAAATTAATTACTCAACTGGTTCTACATTAAACCATTTATAATGTTCATCAACCTTTTTAAATGTATGAACATATTTTTTTAACTTTTCTATTATTGTAGATGCATCTAACATATCATCATAAAGAACATAATTATTTTTCTTTAACATATTTTTATCATAACTTTGATTATTATAACAATACTTTGTTTCTTTATCACAACCAAGATAATATTCAGTTATTTTAATTGTATTATTATTATCCATCATAGTATAACTAAGCATTCCATGATAATAAGCATAATTACTTACCTTTGGTTCATTTAATTTATAAATGAATATATAATCCCCATTTAAACATGCACTAGTTTCTTCATCAATACTAAATTCTGTATAATCATAATCAAATGTTTCATTAAATAAATAAGCAATTACTTTCTTAAAATCTTCAAGCTTTATTTTAGTATCTAACACCCCTTCTTTATTAAATACCTTTTTATCATCTTCACTAACAGCTTCAATTTTTAAATTATCATACCTTTTTATATAATTATATGCAACATTACCAATTGCTACATAACCTAAATTCTTACTATCAATATATTGGTCCATATAAAATGTTACATCATTATTAACATTTTTAATATCTAAATAAGAATTTAACTCATTTATTACACTATCAGGTACCTCGGGTAATTTTTCTTTATTTTTATCAAAGATAAATATCTTTACCATAATCATTAAAACTAATACCGCTAGTAACACTACTGCGATAAAAAACAAGAATTTATTTTCTTTTTCATTTTCCATACTATCACCATTACATTAATTGTATCACGAATTTTCTCATTATAAAAGAAAAAAATGAGTTTTACTCACTTTTTTCAGTTTCTGTATTTGATACTTTTTCAGTTTCATGATAATTATTTAATATTTGTATTCCTGGATAGCCTTTATTCTTGTATAATTCTTGAATATCAGAATAATTAGTTGGAAAAGCATTATTATTTTCACTATTTAAAGTATCCATTGATAAATCAGTTGCAATAGTTAATTGTTTATTTTCATCATCATATAACGCATAACCAGTTACATTATCAAATGTTATTGTAACATTTTTATTACCAATTACTTGCTTATATTCAGCTTCATCACTAAATGTATAGATATAATCTCTTCTTGCTACATTTAAGAAAGCAAATTCATTTCTACTTATTGCAAAGATATCTGATGTAACCTTTTTAGCATTATAATTTAAAACTTCTTCTTCATTACTTGTACAACCTAAAAATAAGAAAATATCATCACTAGTTACATAGAGTTCTGTTGTATAAGTTTCTTTATTTCCATTATCATCTTCAGCAACTATTTCTACTTTTTTTGGTCCACCTGCTGTTTGTAAATAATTATTTACTTCTTCAGTATTTAAGAAACTAGTTTTACAATTTGATGGGTCTGTACAACTTTTTACAAAATCTTCAACTTTTACTGAAGTACCTACTGTTTTAAATACGGTATTTAATTCAACTTTTGGTGCTGTTTTATCTCCAACAATTACTTTTGTTTCATAAGTTTTATTATTACATGTAATTGTAACCGGATATTCTCCAATTGCAAGAGGATTAACATTTCTAATATTTACACTACAAAGATTAGTATTTCCACTTATACTTGTAGTATAACTTTTAACATCATCAGGAACAGCCTCACCAATACCAATTGTAATTTCTTTAGTTGTTAACTTGACATTATTTTTACTTATATTAAGAAAATAATATACACCAAAAGCAACTCCAGCAATTAAAACAACTATAAGTAAAATAAATAAGAATTTATTCATTGGTTTCTTTTTCTTCTCATTACCATCACTTGGTGGTACAACGCCAATATTTTCCACTTTAGTTGGATTTACCATATTTGAAGTACCAAAATTAGTAGTTCCAACGCCAACAGTTCCTGACATTAAATTATTCACATCAGCATTTGGAAGTCCTTCAGTACCTGGAATTGGTCTTGCAACTGGTTCAGTTGGTGCAACATTTTCTACCGGTGTAGCAGGACCTACACCATCCATTAAATTATCAATTCCTGTAGGTTGTGGTGTTACAACCCCAGCATCATTAGGTAATTGTGTTGGTGTAACATTTACCCCACCAACATTTGGCATTGGTGTAGGATTTAAACTTTCAACTTCATTAGGTTGCCCAGAAGTTGTATTACCTCCAGTATTTCCTAAAGTCATTGCTCCAAAATTATTTTCGCTATTATTTAAATTGTTTGGATTTTGTCCATTCATTTTTATCAGCCCCTTTTATACTATAATACTATTATACATTTTTATTTAGAATTTTTCAACTATATTTTTAAATTCATTACCACGATCTTCAAAATGTGGGTATTGGTCTTGACTTGATGATGCTGGAGACAATAATACAACTTCACCATCACTAATATTTTTCTTTAAAAATTCCATAACATTTTCTAAAGTTTTACCCTTAAAACAAGGAATATTCATACTACAAGCATAGTCATAAACGATATCTGTAACTTCTCCAATTGCATATATATATTTAACATTTTTCATAAATTCATCTAATTCATGAAAATCTTGATTACGATTTAAGCCTCCCAAAATAAGATGAATTGGTTTGTCAAATGTTTTTAAAGCAGTTATTGTTGCAGTAGGATTTGTAGACTTAGAGTCATTATAAAAATCAACTCCATTATAATTTCTCACAAATTCCAAACGATGTTCAACTCCGCCAAAAGTTTTCAAAAACAATTTTATTTTATCAATATCTAAACCAAAGTTTTCTACTACCAATAAAGCAGCCATAATATTTTCATAATTATGAACACCTTGTAATTTAATATCTTCTTTTTGTAATACTAACTCATTATTTAAATAAATACCATCGTCCAACAAATATGCCTTACAACTTGTATTACCATTTGAACTAAAATATACTTTCTTAGATAAAATATCTCCACTTACATCAATAGCATCACTATTTTCATAATTAATAATAGCTAAATCACTATAAGTATGTTTATTAAATATCTTCTTTTTAGTCATTTTATAATGTTCATAAGTTCCATGATAATCCAAATGTGTTGGGCAAATATTAGTAAGAACACTAATATCTGTTTTAAAATCATGAATATCACAAAGTTGATGGTCACTAATTTCTAAAAGTAAAATATCTCCACTTTTAATATTTGGTAATAAATCTGTTAAAGGTGTTCCAATATTTCCTCCCATAACAACACTTTTACCTAGGCATTTTAACATATTATAAATAATTGTTGTAGTTGTAGTTTTACCATTAGAACCAGTTACTCCAATTATTTTTATATTATCTGGTAAAAAATGATATGCAACTTCTATTTCATTTTCTACCCTTAAATTTAATTCTTCGCAACGTTTAATCAAAGGACTTGTTGACATAATCGCTGGATTTTTAATAACTAAATCCAAGCTACTATCAATTAAATCAATTTGATTTTTAGTAACAATTATTTTTACTCCTAAATTATTTAATTCATTTTCCACATCTTTATTTAACTCATTTAAATCAGTTAATATTATATCATTATTTTTATTAGCTAATAACTTTGCTACTGCAATACCACTTTTAGCAGCACCTAAAATTAATATTTTTTTATTTTCATACATAATTTATCTCACCTACTTAATTATATTATTAACAACTAAAAAAAGCAATATTACTTGCTTCTTTTATATGTTAATACATAATTTTCTTGACTAAATTCATTTCTGTTAACTGGAGGCACACGAGTTATATCAAAACCTAAATTCCTAAAACTTTCAAAATCATAACTAATTTTCCAAGTATATAATGCCTGAACTTCACTTGCATCAAAGCCACCAATTATTTTTTTAAACTCTTCTGGTGTTATATCTATCCAATGATATATATTTGATAAAAGCATAACATCATAACTAGACTTTTCTAAATCAACAAAACTTTTAAGATAAAACACTGGTAACTTTCTATTATTTAACATACTTTGTAATTTATAATAATTCTCTTTCTCTAAATAAGGAATATATCTTACATAATCACTTAATGTAAACAAACTAAATATATTACTTCTAAGTCTTATATTAGAAAATCTAATCCTTAACCTGATTAAATTATCAAAGAATTTTCTCACATCGTCGGGTAAATAATTCCTTATATGAGCATATATCTTGGTATCATTTAATCTATTAGTTATAAAATAATTACAAAATTCTTCATAGCTTAACAATCTTATCGCTGTATATTTTAAAACAAAATGATACCAACTAACTATATTTACATCAATTACTTCTACTTCTTTAGCACCACTTAAAATTGCTGTAAAATACTGGTCACCACTGCCTAACACAGATAATACTTTTGCATCATTAAAATCATACATTTCTGGATAAGCTCTAACAAACTCATTTGTAAATGAATATATTTTCTCCATAATAACCCCCAATTGGTAAAAAGTATTTTAACATCTAATTCAGTTTTTGTAAATATAAAGAACGAAAAAAGTCTACCTGTCAAGTAGACTTTTCGACAAATATGCAATTCATTTATATTTTGTGCACAAAATGCAATGAATTGTTTACACTTTCATAATTTGACAAATTTATGCCTATTACTTTCTATTTGTAAAAAGGTTTGAAAGTGGCTAAATAGGTTTAATATTGTTAATAATATCAATACACCTACTTTCATTCTAGAATTAACGTAATATAATGCATTGAAAAAGAATATATTGATTTTGCAAATAAATTAACTTATATTAAAAGTGTACCACTAAAGGTAAAACTGCGTTTAACACAGCATCACCTCTTTCTGTTTCAAAAAAATGAATATTATTAAAAATAACAAAATTTTATGAAACGTTTTTATTATAGCATAACATTTAATTATTAGCAAACATTATTAAATAATTTTTAACAAAAAGCAAATAAATTGTTTGAAAATAATGATTTTAACTTTCCGTCATCGATTTGTTTCTTAAACTTTTTGGTTTCGAAAATATTAAGTTTACAAAAGATTGCAAATAATACTGATTTATGTCTTATTTTCATCAACTTTTAATTGTTAAATCTTAAATAAACATAAATACAAAAAGGACTTATTTCAGTCCTTCTTGTAACTTTTCAAGAACATCCAATGATAAATTCGTAATATCACAAATAGAATTAATATCATAATTTTTTTCTAACATAGCTTTTGCAATATCTAATTTACTTTGTTCTCGACCTTCGGCTAAAGCTTCTTTTCTGGCTTCTTCTAAAGATTCTTCAAAATAATTATCTTCTTTTAATACTTCGCTATTATAAAATAATAGTTTATCAAAGTCATCTTCTTGTGTATTTATTTCACGAATTATCTTTGCCATAAATTCATATACATCATATACTTCATTCATTTTTTCTTTATCACCATATGATAATTCAAATTTTGCTGATAAAATAATACTTTTTTCTTTTTTAAATTCTGTATTCCTATAACTGTATTTTATGTCTTTTTTTAAAATTGTTCTAATCTCATTGTTTTCAAGTATTTTTATACTTATTAAGTGATCATATATTTCAGTATTGTGACAACCTGCGTTTCCATAAAGTGCACCTCCTAAAGAACCTGGGATTAATGCAAGTCTTTCATAACCTTCTAAATTATTATCAACTAAAGTATTCACAAATTTAGAAAGTAATATCCCACTTGATGCTTCTACTATATTATTATTAATCTTTATATCATTTAATTTTTCTAAACTTATTATTACTCCATCATACAAAGTATCCCCTAAAATAACATTTGAGCCACCGCCTAAAATAAAATACTTCTCTTTTTCTTTATTTAAATATTCTATTAGATTTTTTAAACTTATTTCATCAAATACTTTCACAAAATACTTACATTTTGAATGCAAACCATAAGTATTGTTATTTGTTAAATCATAATTATTAAATACTTCTCCATAATTACTTAGATTCATTGATAAGCTCCTTTATTTCTTTATATATAATTTCACTACTATTAATACTTTTTTCTTTTAACAAGTTATTTTTTATTTTTGCATATTCTTTATTATTATTTTTAAGTAATTCTACTACCTTTTTATAAAGTTCATTAGAATCTAATTCTTTTTCTTCAATCATTAAGGCTTTATTACTATTATATAAATCAAGTGCATTATAGTACTGATGATTATTTGCAACATAAGGACTAGGTATAAGTATTGCTGGTACTTTTGCATTTATTATTTCACTGATTGTTGATGCTCCTGCTCTTGTTATAATTAAATCAGAGGAAGAAAGTAAATGAGATAGATTATCAAAATATGGTACTACTTTAATGTTTTTAGAAAATTTATTATTTTTTGTAATAGTTTCGTAATTACTCTCTCCAGTTATAAAAAGCACTTCATATTTTTCATCCTTAGATAATTTTAAAAACTCAATTAATTTTTTATTTAGCGTACTACTACCTAATGAACCGCTTGTAATTATGATAAATTTTTTATCGCTAGAAAATCCTAAAGTTTCCTTCTTAATACTTTTTGAATTTAATACACTATCTCCACTTGGATTTCCTGTATAAACTAAATTTGTTCCCTTTTTAAAATATTTTTCACTTTCTTTAAATGATAAAAATACTTTATCAACACCTTTACTTAAAAATTTATTTGTTTTACCTGGGATACAATTTTGTTCGTGAATTACTGTTTTAATGTGACATTTTTTTGCGGCTAGAATAACTGGAAATGTTACATATCCTCCAACTCCTACTACAACATCTGGAGAAAATTCTTTAAATATATTTATAAGTTCATTATAGCTTTTAATAATATAACCAATATTTAAAAAATCTCTTTTAATATCTTTTTTGCTAAAACCGTATATTTTAATTCCTTTATATGGAATATTTTTTTCTGGAACTATTTTTGTTTCCATTCTATTATGGGTACCAATATATAATACTTCAAAATCTTTTTCTTGTTTTTTAAAATAATCTATAATTGCTAAGGCTGGATATATGTGTCCTCCAGTACCTCCTGCTGTAATAACCATTTTCATGTAATTAATCACCTAATAAAATTATACAATAAATAATAGAAAAATTGTAGGAATTCAATAAAATTTTACATTAATCATCAATAATATAACTTATATTTGGGAATTTTCGTTCGTTTACGAGACCATAAGATATTATTTCATAATTTTTTAATTTTTCTAAAAGAGATGAATTTATAAAACTGTTTAAAATACAAATAAAATCTAATTTTTTAAAATATTCTGTTGTATTTAATATGTAATTTAGAACTCCAATTTTATATGTTCTTGAATCAATATCTATATTTTTAATCTTACTAACTGAAAAACTCATTACATAAATATTTTTATCTTTACTTTTTTCTAAAATTTTTATAAATTCATTATATTCATTCCCAATATTTTTTATTTCAATTAAAAATATTTTATTAGTAGGTATTTTTAATACTTTTTCTAATCTTGTAACATATTTTGGCAATTCTTTTAATTTTAAGTTACTTATCAATTTTCCTTTATAGGTTGGATTATGCCACAAAATAAATTTCTTATCTTTTGTTATTCTTATATCGAATTCTACACCGATATATTTATCACTATTTAATGCAAGATATATTGAGTCGTATGTGTTTTCTTTTATTATTTCATTATGAATTCCTCGATGACATATTAATTTATCCATAAAAAATCACCTAGTAAATATTACTAAGTGAAAGTTTATTTAATTCTTTTTTTCTTAAAAAATAAAGTGAATACTATAACTATTGCAAAAAATACTCCAATACCAAGAAATTGTAATTCATATGTATTTATTGTTTCTGTATTTGTTTCTAAACTATAGATGTATTCATCAATTTTACTTACATTTTCACTAATATTTTTTGTAACATATAATGTATAAACTACTACATTTTCTCCATTTTTTACAGTTATGTATACTGTACTGTGTTTATTATTTAAAGTATTATTTGAGACTTCTACTACTGCGTTTTCATCTTTAATATAATCAATATCTAATTTTTTAACGTCCTCATCAACATGTACGGTATATTCATAATTATATTTATCAAATTTTAAATCTAAATTACCATTTAATATTTTTAAATCTTGTAACATTTTTATCACTATAGTTAGTATTAACTAGATAAGATGTTTTATACTAATTTAACTAGTATTTCGTTCATTACATAAATCATTTTGGGATTTATTTTTACAAAACCATCTTCATAAATTAATTCTCCACTTTTAATAAGTGGTTTTATTGGGAAAACATTTTGCATGTTAACACTATATTTTTTGAAAAATTCTTCTAAATTGATACCTTTTAATTTTCTTAATCCTAAAATTACTTCATATTCCATAATATCTTCTTTGGATAAGAGATATTCACTTGATACAAAATTACCTTTATTATAATTAGAAATACTTCTTGTATTATCATATCTGACTCCAGAAATATAACCTGATGCTCCACAGCCAAATCCATAATATTCTTCATTTTGCCAGTAGGTTAAATTATGTTTTGATTCATATCCCTCTTTAGCAAAATTACTTACTTCATAATGTATATAACCTTTTTTCTCTAATTTTTTACATATTATGTCATACATTTCTCTATCTAGTTCTTCTGTTATTGGTCTTATTTTTTTATAATTTAAAAATGTATTATCTTCAACCATTAAACTATATGTACTAATGTGTTCAGGTTCTAAACTAAGAAGTAGTTTTAAATCTTCTTTTACATCACTGATTCTTTCTTTAGGAAGAGCATAAATTAAGTCCAGATTAATATTATTAAATCCCATACTTCTTGCAAGTTCTATTTTATCTTTTACATCTTTATAAGTACATTTTCTTTTCATTAATAATAGATTTTCTTCGTTAAATGATTCAATTCCTATGCTTAATCTTGTAATATTATATTTTTTTAGAATTGCAAGTAATTCTTCATTAATGTCTTCGATATTACATTCAAAGGTGAATTCTTGAATATCTTTTATGTTTAAATGAGTTACTATCATAAGTAGACATTCTATTTGTTTTAAAGTTAGACACGATGGTGTTCCTCCTCCTATATAAATAGTTTTTATAGGTTCACCCATATATCTTTCATCAATTTCTTGCTTTAAATTTTTTAAATATTCTACTGCCCATTTTTGATTATAAAGTACTTTGCAAAAATCACAATATGTACATATATTTTTACAAAAAGGTATGTGAATGTATACACCCACTTTATCCACGATGTGGCCCACCTTCTGATACATCTTTATATTTTTCATACAAGCTTTGGTGAAACTCTTGCAATGTTCTTAAATCTTTTTCCATCGAACCTTTATCTTTTACATAATTCGTACATCTTGCAGAAAATGAAGTCTTATTTGCATTAAATAATTTTGCTGTACTACTTGTAGATAAAGCATATTTTAATTGATAGCTTATCATAGTACCTATGGCTTCGTCGTTAATTTTTGAGTGTGGTTCTCTTTTCATAAGTTCTAATGCTTTTTTATCTAGTATTACATTTAAAAGTTCTACTAGTCTTTTTACGTTTTTATTTTTTCTAGCATTTAGTGCATCTATATAAAAGGACATAAATAATTCTTGAGCAAGCATTTGATTAGTAGTATCCATAGTTATTAAGTATAGTAAACTTTTGTAAGCAAAACCGTTTTTATCGCTCCATGAATCTAAGATACTTTTTTCATCAATTTGAAATAATTTGGCAAGTGTTGCTGGTTGTAATCTAAAATGTAGTGCAATTCTTCTTAAAAAGTTTTCTTCGCTTAACTTCGTTCCTTCAATTAAGTAATCTAGTCTTAATTTTGGAATAGGGCCATTAAATTCTCCATCTTGGTTTTTAAGGTAACCATGATTCAAAAATGTTGTTTGTCCTCCAATTTCTTTTCCTTTTTGTAAGTTATCTTGTCTATTTTTTCTGACTCTTTCATAAGTTTCAAGATAATTATTACCAAAACAAGTACGATATACTTGTTCATTTATTAATCTTCTTCCTATTGTTGATGCAGAAATACCAGTCATCTTTGATAGTTCAATATCACTAGAATTGGTTTTTAAAAATAAATCTACTAATAATTTTGTTTGACAAATTACTATTGCTTCTTTTATTTGTTTTCTTACACTCTCCAAATTTTTTATTCCATTTTCTGTACTATTTGAAATCTCTAATCCTTCTAAAGCACTCAATAATTCTTCTTTTAAATTTTGGTATCCTAATTCTTCAATCTTTTTTATAAAAATTTCCGAATTTTTTAATAAATCTATATTTTCTCTTCTTATTTCTTCACTACTTTTATGGCTAGCCATTAATCATCACTCCCTAAAATAGCTAAGAATGCTTCACTTGGTACTTCAACTCTACCAACCATCTTCATTCTTTTCTTTCCTTCTTTTTGTGCTTCTAAAAGTTTTCTTTTTCTAGAAACATCTCCACCATAACATTTTGCTAAAACATTTTTTTTCATTGCACTAATTGTTTCTCTAACAATTATTTTTGATCCTACACTTGCTTGAATACTAACTTGAAACATTTGTCTTGGAATTGTTTTTCTTAGTTTTTCTGTAATACTTCTTCCTTTATCGTAAGCAAAGTCTTTGTGAACAATCATACTAAGTGCATCAACTTTTTCTCCGTTTAAAAGTATATCCATTTTTACTAAACTACTTTCTTTATAACCAATTAGATCATAATCAAACGAAGCATAACCATTAGTTCTACTTTTTAATTTGTCATAAAAATCATATACGACTTCTGAAAGGGGTAATTCATAATGTATATTTACTCTGGTATCATTTATGTAATCAATACTTTTGTAAATTCCTCTTTTATTTTGACATAATTCCATAATACTTCCAACGTAACTAGATGGAGATATGATATTAGTATAAATAAATGGTTCTTTTATAATACTAATTTTTTCTTTTGTTGGCATTTTACTTGGATTATCTATTATTATTTTTTCTCCGTCAGTTAAGTATACTTCATAAACAACAGTTGGACTTGTTACTACTATATCTAGGTTAAATTCTCTTTCTAACCTAGTTGTAATAATTTCTGAATGTAATAAACCCAGAAAACCTGTGTGAAAACCAAATCCTAGTGCTTCACTTGTTACTGGTTCAAATGAAAGAGAGGCATCATTTAATTTTAACTTATTTAAAGCAGATTTTAATGCTTCGTATTTATTTGATTCGACAGGATATATACCTGAGTATACCATTGGTTTCATTTTTTTGTAACCCGCTAAAGATTCTTTGGCTGGATTATCAAGTAAAGTTATTGTATCTCCAACATGAACTGATGAAATATCTTTTATTGCTCCAGCTATAAAACCTACTTCTCCACTACAAAGTTCGTTTAAAAGAACTTCTTTTGGCGTTTTTACACCTATTTCTGTAACTTCAAACACTTTACCTGTTGCCATCATTTTAATTTTATCTTTTATTTTTATTTTTCCATCAACAACTTTAACAAGCAATACTACACCTTTATAACTATCAAAATAAGAATCATATATTAATGCTCTTGTTTCTGCATCTAAATTTATTTTAGGACCTGGTATATCCTTTGCAATTCTATCAAGTAATTCTTTTACGCCTTCGCCAGTTTTACCACTTGTTAAAACCACTTCTTCTTCAGAAAAGCCTAAAACAGTTTTTAGTTCATTTAATACTTTTCTTATATCTGCATTTGGTAAGTCAATTTTATTAATTACTGGTATTATTTTTAAATCTTGTTCCATAGCAAGATATAGATTTGCAAGAGTTTGTGCTTCAATTCCTTGAGCAGCATCTACTACTAAAACTGCACCTTCACAGGCAGCAAGACTTCTAGAAACTTCGTATGAAAAATCTACATGTCCTGGGGTATCTATTAAATTTAATATGTATTCATTTCCGTCTTTTGCTTTATATAACATTCTAACAGCTTGTGCTTTTATTGTAATTCCACGTTCTCTTTCTAAGTCCATATTATCTAATACTTGACTTTCCATTTCTCTAGAAGATAAAAGTCCTGTTTTTTCTATTAATCTATCTGCTAATGTTGATTTTCCATGATCTATATGTGCTATTATACTAAAGTTTCTAATATATTTTTGTTTATCGTGCATTATTTTTCCTCCTTAGTCACTATCAGATATTTTAACATAATGCTTGCAATTTAGCAATAACTTTAAAGTTTGGAATTTTTATGTTATAATAGATATATGAGAAAAACGGTTGAAAAAATTATTGGTTCTATACCAAAAAATTTAACTGAATTAGAAACTGCTTATTTTGTTTATCTTGAACTTGGAAAAGTATTAGCTCAAGATACTGAGTATTCTTTAACTAGGTCTCTTAGTAAACAATCTAGGCTTTTTGAAGCTGGAAAGAATATTAATAATATAAATTTTCCAAATGTAATATGTAATTCCTCTTCTGAATTATATACTTATATTTTAAATAAACTTGGTATAAAAGCAAAAGTTTTTTATTTTAAAGGTTTAGAACATGCAGACACCATTATAAAAACTAAGGATGGCAATATTTATTATGCAAATCTTCTTGCAGATTTAGCCAAAATTCAAACTGGTTCTAGAACTAGGAATTTCGCCCCTCCTTTTGAACATATGAATGGTGTTGTTTATTACGAATTAGCTCGCAAATATTCTGGT
>OJAW01000856.1_pt1 | contig 19329 bp, 15 predicted proteins | sample 1589151 | NCBI WGS metagenome assembly OJAW01 (sample SAMN03283290) | human gut metagenome | biome: human-associated habitat; material: feces | host: Homo sapiens | place: Peru | collected 2012
GTCCATCGCGGTGTGGCACCGGACATTGTCCGCCGCATATTCGCGCATATCCGCTTCGAGCGAGTTTATCCTGTAGCACTCGCGGAGTATTTCGTCCGCCTCATCGGCTTTTTTAAGATACTCCGAAACCTCGAGCTCCTTTCTGCCGCCGAACGACGACATGAGGCTCTGCATCAGTCCCTTTTTCTGCGGAGCATATTTGTCGAGCGTTTTCTGCGCGCTCTCCGCCGCCGCGAGGTACCGTTCAAAGGTCGAAACGGTGACGCCCGTTGACAGTTTGCAGAGCGATTCGCTCTCTTCGCAGTCGGTCAGCTCGACAGTACCCATGCGCTGAAGGCAGTCGATTATCTCCTTGCTCTGTTCAAGCGGAGCGAGCAGCTCGATGCACTTCATTTTAAGCTTTGCCAACCTGACACCTCCTGACTTTTCTGTAATTTCTAAGCCGTTTCATCAGATCACCGTCTCCATGACCGCTCTGATTGCCTCGGCTCTGTGCGCTTCGGCAGCCGCAAGCACTTCGCGCTTGCGCTCCCCTGCCGCCTTTTCGGCTTTCTCCTCGTTTGCACGCGCCTGTTCGCGCGCACCCGCGAGGATTTCTTCCGCTTTCTTTGCGGCCTCAGCCTTCTTTCTTGCAACTGCGCCCTCGCCCGCTTCGACCGCCGCGTCGACGGTTTTCTGCGCCTGTTCGTGCGCCGCTTTCTGCGCCTCTTTGTCCGAATTTTCGGCATCGAGCACCTTTGAAAGCATCTCGGACGCCATAGAAACACGCTCCTTTCATCGGCGAACATATATAAAGAATATTTTTCCGCCGCATTTTCTGTTATTTTACCACAAAATTATGACCGAAAAATGAACGAAAAGCACAAATAGATAATTTTTTATCTATAACGCTTATATCTATATGTTCGCATCTTACCGAATATTTTATCACACTGCAAAGCGCGATTAAATACCCAACATTCGCCCGCTGTCGCAAAGTTGCACATTCGGGCGCATTTGTCCAAAAGGTTGTAAACTCGGAGCGCATTTGGTATAATGAGGCATACCCAAAACGGAGGAAAAAGATATGACGGAAAAACTCTCGGCATTCGATCTTGAAACATTTATGTCTAAGCTCGTCGACGCGCTTCCGAAGCTCGCCGGGGCTGTGATAATAATCGCGCTCGGCTTCTGGGTCAGCTCACTTATCGGCAAACTGCTGATAAAAGGTCTGACGCGAAAGGGCGTTGACGCATCCATCCACTCGTTTCTGCGCAGCATCGTAGTCTGGCTGCTGAGATTTGCGGTCATACTCTCCGCGCTCTCGACTCTCGGCTTCAATCTGAACTCGTTTATCGCCGCCCTCGGCGCAGCCGGACTGACCGCCGGCATGGGTCTGCAAAACAGCATCGCCCAGTTTGCAAGCGGCATACAGATACTCGTCAACAAGCCTTTTAAAAGCGGCGACTTCGTCGAACTTGAGAACATAAGCGGACGGGTTCACGAGATAAAGCTGATGTACACGGTGTTTACGACCGCTGACAACAAGCGCGTTATAGTCCCGAATTCGCACATCACGAGCAACAATATTATTAACTACAACGCCGAGGGACGCCGCAGACTCGACATGACCTTCTCCGTCTCCTACTCCGACGACATAGTCCTCGCAAAGCAGGTGCTCCACGCGCAGGCGCTCAAGAACGAACTCATCTATAAAAATCCCGAGCCGGAAGTCGTCGTCAAGCAGCAGTCGGCGAGCAGCATCGACCTTCTGCTCATGGCGTGGTGCTCATCTTCCGATTATCTGACTGTCTACTACAAACTGCAGGAGGATGTCAAAACAGCCTTCGACGAAAACGAAATCAACATCCCGTTCAACCAGCTCGATGTCCATGTGTCCAACTCTTAATAACATTAATTGTCATAATTAACAAAAAACGTCCAATTGTCTGCGGCAGATTTTTTTCGAAAAAGTTCTTTTTGACTATCAATCGGGCGTTTTTTATTATATAATGTTAGATGAAGGTAAAAAAGACAATTTAATCTGCGGAGGGAATTATTATGTCAGAAGCTTTAACTGCACCGGATTTTTCAACTATTCCGGTAGGACCGCTTGCGCTCATCGCACTGCCCGGCTGTGAGGAGCTGGCCGCAAAGATCGACGCCTATCTCAAAACATGGCGCGAGATCCGCGAGAGCGAGCACAAAACAACCATCGCGTTCTCGGGCTATCAGCGCGACTCCTACCTCATCAAGGCGGTATTCCCGCGTTTCGGTTCGGGCGAATCGAAGTGCCACATCCAGCAGTCCGTTCGCGGCTACGATATCTTCATCGTCTGCGATATGTTCAACTACGGTCTGACCTATAAGATGTACGGCAAGGACAATATGATGAGTCCCGACGATCACTACGCGAACCTCAAGCGCGCCATCAGCGCAATCGGCGGCAAGGCAAGACGTATCACCGTTATCATGCCCATGCTCTACGAAGGAAGACAGCACAAGCGTTCAAGCAGAGAATCCCTCGACTGCGCCATGGCTCTTCAGGAGCTGAGCACTCTCGGAGTGGACAACCTCATCACCTTTGATGCGCACGACGCACGAGTTCAAAACGCTATCCCGAACCACGGCTTTGAAAACATTCAGCCTGCTTACCAGATGATAAAGGCGCTCGTCAAGAATGTTCCCGATCTCAAAATTGACAACGATCATCTGATGATAATTTCCCCCGATGAGGGCGGCATGGGTCGCTGCATCTATTATTCGACCGTCCTCGGCGTTGACCTCGGTATGTTCTACAAGAGACGCGACTATTCGGTCGTTGTTGACGGCAGAAACCCGATAATCGCCCACGAGTTCCTCGGCGACAATGTTGAGGGCAAGGATGTTGTCATTGTTGACGACATGATTTCCTCCGGCGAGTCGATGATCGAAGTTGCAACGAAGCTCAAGGAGCTCAAGGCGAGAAGAATCTTCGTCTGCACCTGCTTCGGCCTGTTCTGCAACGGACTTGAGGCTTTTGACAAGGCATATGAAAGCGGCCTTATCAACAAGGTGTTCACCACCAACCTCATCTACAGAACCCCCGAGCTCAAGCAGCGCGAGTGGTATGTCGAAGTTGATCTGTCGAAGTACATCTCCTATGTTATCGACACTTTGAACCACGACACCTCGGTCAGCAAGCTTCTCGACCCGAAGGACAGAATAAACAACCTCCTCGTCAAGAAGGGCTTCCGCACCGCAGAAGAAGTAAAGTAAAAAAGCATAATACAAAAGAAGTCCCGGCAGTAATAGCTGTCGGGCTTTTTCTTATAGGCTCCTGCAGGGGAGCCGGCTCGGCGTAAGCCGAGACTGAGGGGTTTGTTTCGCTGTCGCTCAAAGTAATAAGTAAAAGTGAATAGTGAAAAAGTGCGCAGTAGGGATTATCATCCGCCCGCGAAGTTTGCACGATTTTATTGGTGCGAACCTCTTTTGCGTGGCGACTCGATGCATCACTGCCGCATCTACCGCCGAGTTATTTCACATGCCGAGCACTCCAACACAAAACCGCCGCGGATATCCCGCGGCGGCTCGCTTTATTATTTTTTTATAACGCTCTTACGCAGTCCTTGAATATCTCTCCGCGCTGCTGATAGCACTTGAACATATCCCAGCTCGCGCATGCGGGGGAGAGCAGTACGCAGTCGCCGCTCTCTGCGTCGGCGGCCGCCATGCTGACCGCCTCTTCGAGCGTATCAACGAATTTGTATGCCTTGAATCCCGCCTTGTCACAGGCGGCGGCAATGTCGTATTTCGTCTTGCCTATGAGCAGAAGCTCTTTGACTCTGCCTTCAAATGTTGCGACCCACTCGTCGTAGCTCGACTTCTTGTCGTAGCCTCCGCCGATGAGAATCGTCGGCGAGGGCATGGCGTAGACCGCCTTTATCGCCGCGTCGGGGTTTGTGCCCTTTGAGTCGTTGTAGTATTTGACCCCGTTCTTCTCGGCGACGAATTCTATCCTGTGCTCGACCGCCGTGAACTCTTTTATGCCCTGACGGATGGTGTCGAGAGGCACGCCCATTGCATGTGTCATCGCGATAGCCGCCATGATATTCTCGTAGTTGTGCATGCCGACGAGGCTCGTGTCTTTCGTCGTGCAGACGGGCGTTTCAACGCCGTTTTCTTTTATTATCATTGTATCACTGCGCAGGAATACTCCGCTCTCGAGCTCTTCGGAAGAGCTGAAGAATATGACCTTGCAGCGCGGGGTCTTGCCGAATTCGCGCAGAACCGGGTCGTTGTAGTTGAGCACGCAGAAGTCGTTCTCGTCCTGATTCTTGGTTATCGATTCTTTTATCGCGATGTAGTTTTCGAGCGTCTTGTGTCTGTCAAGATGGTCGGGCGTGATGTTGAGAATAGCCGTGACATGCGGCTTGAATGTCACCATCGTTTCAAGCTGGAAGCTGCTTATCTCCGCGACCGTCACGCTGTCCTTGTCGCTCTCGAGCGCGTATCCGGTGTAGGGAATCTCGATGTTGCCGACGAGCAGAGCCTTTTTCGCGTGGCGCTTCATTATGTCATAGGTGAGCGAAGTTGTCGTGGTTTTGCCGTTCGTGCCCGTTATGCCGATAACCGTGCCCTTGTCGTGCCTGTAGGCAAGCTCGACCTCGCCCCAGATCGGTATATCATGTTCTTTGACGGCTTTCATTATCGGCGTTTCAAGCGATACGCCGGGGCTTACTACGCAAATGTCAACGCGCGAAAAATCGAAGCCCGAAAAATCGCCGAGGATAAATTCTATATTATCCCTGCCTATTTTTTCGTACGCCGCCGCAGTGTCAAAATTCTCGTTGCCGTCGTAGATTATAAAATCCTCGCCGACTTTGATAAGCAGCTGCGCGGCGTTGATTCCGCTGCGCCCCGCGCCGACTATAAGATATCTGCTCATTGTTGTTACCTCCGAATCAGTTGTCGGTCAGGTCGAAATAGACCTGCTTCATATTTTCTGCGCTCAGCTCGTCTGCGCGCTTCTTTCCGTTTGCCGAAAGACGGGCGCGAAGCTCGCCGTCCGTCAGCAGTGTTTTGAGCGCCTTCGCGTATTCGCGGTGGGCGTCGTTTATGTTGCCGTAGTCAAAGTCCGGCGTTTCGGACATGACGGGGCAGAGGATTCCGCAATCGACTTCGGTCATTTTGTCGCAGTGCGGCAGGAACGGGCGACCGGGCGCGAGAACCTCGGCAGGTCCCGAGGTGCAGTCCGTGCTGACCGCCGGAGTGCCGACCGCCAACGCCTCAACAATGACGTTCGGGAAGCCTTCGTAGTAAGAAGTCATTGCAAAAACATCCGCGCGGGAGACGAATTTAAAAACGTTCTTTTGGAATCCCGCAAAGACTATGTCGCTTGAATATTCGCTCTTTTTCGCCATCTCGCGGATGGCGTTTTCGTATTCGCCGCGGCACCCGAGGAATACCAGCCCCGCGTCGGGGATATCTTTTTTCAGCAGCTCAAAGCTCTTCAGCATATCCCACTGGCATTTCTGCTCAACGAATCTCGAAGAGAAGGCAATAACTCTGTGCGTGTCATAAAATTTCTTATATTCTTCGTCAAGTTCCTCTTTTGCGTCCTCGCGGGCTTTTTCGCAGTCGATGATATTATATGCCGTGAAAAGCTTATCTTCGTTTCCCGGGAACATCTCTTCGCATTTTTTCTGCATTTCGAGGGCATTGAAGAGAACATTGCATCCGTGCCGCAGTGCGAATGAATAGAGCTTCGGGCTCTTTATGAGCCGCACATAGTCGCGGCAGGAGATATATTTCACGCACTTCGCGCCCGAGAGCGCGAGCGCTTCGTTCGGCGCGTGGGTGAACGAATACGCCGTGCATATGTCGTGCTCTTTGACGAATTTTTTTATCACCGCGGCGCGCTTGAGCATAATAACAGCACGCTGTGCTGTGCCTTTGCCTGCGGGCAATTTTAAGTCAACGAATTCGCCAGCGCAGTCGAATCGCTTTTCGCTCGCGTCAAAGACCAGGACATAGACATTGAATTTTTCGCTCAGCAGATGTGACAGCCTGCTCGCAAACCGCTCGCTTCCGCCGCTTCGCAGATCCTGAAGTATTATCGCAACGTTTTTCATTTTTGCTCACTTCTTTGCATATTTTTCGCTCTGGGCTACCGCAAGCCTGTCGCACCGCTCGTTCTCGGGGTGCCCCGCGTGTCCTTTGACCCATATGAACTCATATTCGTGCTTTGAAAGCGCCTTGAGCAGCCGCTCCCACAGCTCGGGATTCAAAACAGGCTTCTTGTCGGATTTTTTCCACCCGTTCTTCTTCCAGTTCCATATCCAGCCTTTTAAAAACGCGTTCGCAACATACTGCGAGTCGGTGTATATCTTTATATCGCAGGGCTCCTTGAGCCTTTCAACCGCGCTTATGACCGCCATGAGCTCCATACGGTTGTTCGTCGTGTTCGCGTCGCCGCCGGACAGCTCCGCCTCATGCTCGCCATAGCGCAGAACGGCGCCCCAGCCGCCGGGTCCGGGATTGCCCGAACATGCGCCGTCGGTAAATATCTCAACTTTTTTCAGTTCGCTCATATTTTACTCCGTTGTGTTATTTTAATTAATTCTATCACTAAGTCGGGTCAAAAACAAGGTGATTTTGCCGCCCCGCCGCACATTTATAAATGTGTGAAACTTCGGCTTAAAACCGCTCCCGGCAGGCAATAATAGGAATATCATATCTTCGGAGGGGTTATCATGTACAGCTACGATGCGGACTCGGCGGCTTTTATAAAACGGGCGCAGGGGCTCACTGCGTCCGACTGCGCGAGAGCGGGCGCGGCAGTCGGTGCGGCTTTTGGGCGCGGCAGGGTAGGCGTCGCCTGCCGAAATGACGAATATTCCCGCGCCTGCGCCGATGCCGTGTGCGCGGGACTGCGCGTTTCCGGCGTCAATGCGTGGTCGTTCGGCGCGTCCTTTGAATCCCAGCTATCTTTTTTAGTTCCGTTCTCGTCGCTCAATGCGGGCGTGTTCGTCTGCGCCGGGGAGGGGACGGTCAGCATCTTCGGTGAAAACGGGCTGAGCGTGTCCGCGGCGCTCGGCAGAAAGGCGGCGGATTTTATGGAGACCGATCTATCTCCCGCGCCGTCGTGCGGTCGGCTCTTTGATATGTCCGCCATGGGTATGCTCTACCGCGACGAGCTGATGCGCCATGTGCCCTACGGCGTATCCGACTGCGCGATACTCAGCTCCGATCCGATGATATCTGCGCTCATAAACGACTGCATGCGCACCACCTCGAACGAGCGCGCGCTGACCCTCAGAATAAACCGCAGGGGAACGAGCCTGAGCGCATATACTGAAAAGACCGGAGTCGTGCCGTTTGTCAAGCTTATCGCCCTCTGCGGAATGTACGAGCTCGAGAGCGGGCGGGATATCTCCGTCCCTTATGATTCTCCCGCATTTCTCGATGACCTCGCGCGAAGCTACGGCAGGACGGCTTATCGCTATCTCTCCGCCCCGTCGGACGGCTCGGACAATGTCGCACGCCGTCTCGCGGCGCGTCAGTTCTGGTCGCGCGACGCACTGTTCACAGCGGCGAAGCTCACCTGTATCTTAGAAGAGAAAAATATGACCTTCCCCGAGCTCTATTCTCTTCTGCCGCCGCTTTTTGTTTACAGCACCACGGCGCAGCTCGAACTGCCGCCCGACTATCTCGACGAGTTTGAGGGCGAGAACTTCTCCTTCGGGCGCGACGGGGCGAACGGCTTTGTGCTTGTCGAAAAGCGCGGAAAAACGCATATTTCGCCGCTCGGCAACGGGCGTTTCCGCCTGACAGCGCAGAGCTTTGACGAGGAGACCGCGCGCGAACTCTGCGCCGAAGCGCAGGCGTTTATCTCCTCCGGCGCAAAGTGATTGCAACACCTTTTGCCGATGTGTCTTTTTGTAAGTCGCGCATAATTTTATTGCATCGCGTGTGGCTTAAATTGTATTTACCGTGTTGCACCCGATAGGGACAGAACGCCCGACAAACTTTTCGGGTGCGCAGCAGTTTTGAAGCGAAGATTTTTCGCTTCGGTCAAGGATAAAGCCGCAGGGAATACTGCCGTATTCTCAAGGCTTTTGACGCAGACAGAGCGGAAAAGATTGCTTCAAAACCGATTTGTCCCTATCGGGTGCAACACACTTGACAGTTTTATCCAATCATAGTAAAATTAACAATAGGGATATTTTTGTATTATGACTGCATGCATATGTCTTAACTACCCGAAATTTGTCTTGTATCCATGCTGAAAATATCATCGCGTTTTTAACAGACAAGGCTTTAATTCCCGCACCTTGACCGGTCGGGGTTCTACTTACATCAAAAATTTAACAGAAAAGGAGATTTCTATGCCAAAAGCAAAAGAAACCGGCGCAGCGTCTGCGCCCGCAAAGAAGACTGCGGGCAGGCGCAGCTACCGCAGTTACGGCAAAATTAAGCCCGCACCGGGCAAATCGAAGGCTGAGCCCAAGCCTATAAAAGTGTCGTTTTTAGGCGGCCTGAATGAAGTGGGCAAGAATATGACACTGTTTGAATACGGCGAGGATATGTTCCTTGTCGATTGCGGACTTGCGTTCCCGGATCAGGATATGCTCGGAGTCGATCTCGTGCTTCCCGATTTCACCTATGTCGAGCGCAATGCGGACAGAATACGCGGAATAGTCATAACCCATGGCCATGAGGATCATATCGGCGGTCTGCCTTATCTTCTCAAGGTTCTCAACGTGCCCGTCTACGGCACGAAGCTCACTGTCGGTCTCATTCAGGGAAAGCTTCGCGAGCACGGACTGCTCAATTCCGCATCCCTCAATGTCATCAATCCCGGCGATGTGATAACCCTCGGCGGCTTTACCGTTGAGGCTATCCATGTCAACCATTCCATACCCGACGCACTCGGACTCGCTATCCGCTGCGAGGGCGGCACTATTGTCCACACGGGCGACTTCAAAATCGACACAACGCCTATCGACGGCGGCATGATGGATCTCGGCAGACTCGCCGAGATAGGGCAGGAGGGAGTCCTCTGCCTTATGTCCGACTCCACCAACGCCGAGCGTCCCGGCTTCACCGAGAGCGAGAGAAAGGTCGGCGAATCGTTCGAGACCCTCTTCCGTAAGGCGGGCAACAACCGCATAATAGTTGCAACATTCTCTTCGAATATCCACCGCGTGCAGCAGATAATGAATGTTGCGGCAAGCCTCGGGCGCAAGGTCGCGCTCGTCGGCAGAAGCCTTGAAAATGTCGTGAGCATCTCGGCGGAGCTCGGCTATCTCAACGTTCCCGAGGGGATAGTCATCGATATCAATATGATAAACCGCTATCCCGCCGATAAGCTCGTTATCATCACCACTGGCAGCCAGGGCGAGCCTATGAGCGCCCTGACCCGCATGGCGTTCTCGGATCACCGTAAGGTCGAGATTCACCCCAACGACTATGTTATAATTTCCGCAACTCCGATTCCCGGCAACGAAAAGACCGTCAGCCGTGTCGTCAACGAGCTGATGAAGCTCGGCGCGGATGTCGTATATGAGAAGATGTACGAAGTCCATGTCTCCGGTCACGCCTGCCAGGAGGAGCTGAAAATGATAATGGGCATCGTCAAGCCGAAATATTTCATTCCGGTTCACGGCGAGCTCAAACACCTGAGAAAACACGCGGGTCTCGCGCTGAGTATGGGTATCCCCAAGGAGAATATACTCATCGCCGATAACGGCAGAGTCGCCGAGATCAGCAAAAAGGCGCTCAGATGCACGTCAACCGTGCCCGCAGGCAGAGTGTTTGTCGACGGCTACGGCGTCGGCGATGTCGGCTCGGTCGTGCTCAGAGACAGAAAACATCTCGCGCAGGACGGTCTTGTTATCGTCGCCGTCTGCATTGACCGCGAGAGCGGCATGATAGTTTCCGGCCCCGATGTCGTGACGAGAGGCTTCGTCTATGTCAAGGAGTCCGAGGAGCTGATAAACGCCGCGCGTGAAGTCGCCGTTGAGGCTATCGAAGCCCAGACGGACGGCGGATATTTCGATTGGAACAGCATCAAGGCAAGCCTCAGGGACGAGATATCTCACCTGATGTATGAGCGCACCAAGCGCAGCCCGATGATTCTTCCCGTTATTATGGAGGTCTGATGAATGAGTTTTAAGGATTTCCTGCGAGAGCTCGCAGTGGAAATAGCTGCCTTTGTTGCGGCGGCTGCGTTCATTGTTGTTGTCGCTGTCCGCTACAGCGGGTGGGCGGCGCTTGTGGGTAGTGTCCTTCTCATCGCGTTCTCGGTCTATAAGATAGTCAAGTTCTTTAACATCCGCAACCGTGAACGCCAGCTAAGGGACATGGCGTCGCACAGCCTCGACGCGACAGACGCCGGTTCCGTCAACGATTTTCCCATGCCTATGCTCGTGTGCGATGGCGACGGGATAATCGAGCTTTTCAACAGAAGCTTTTTCCATGCTTTTATGGATGAGTCGGTCATCGACCGCAAGCTCGCCCAGCCGTTTATCGGCGGCTGCGATCCCGAGCAGGCGGAGTCGAACGGCGCAGCCATAGTCAAAATCAAGGATTCCTATTATATAGTCACCCCGTCCTCGTTCGAGTTCAAGGGCGGGAAAGAATATGTTTTCTATTTCACCGATGTAAGCGAGATGAAGCGCGCTCAGCTCGCTTACATAAAGAACAGACCCGTCATAATGCTCCTGCAGACCGACGATATCGCGGATATCAAGGCGGATTACAGAGACAGCGAGCGCGCGGCGATACGCGGCGGAGTCGAAGAGGTGATAGAGAACTGGACAGGGCAGTATGACTGCATCATGCGCAAAATCTCCGAGGAGCGGTTCATGATAATCGCCCAGAGCGATGTGCTCGAGAAGATGCGCGCCGACCGTTTCAGCGTTCTCGACAAGATACGCGAATATAAATATAAAGAAAGAGTGCTCGGTCTGACCCTCTCGATAGGTGTCGGCACGGGAGTCGCCATAACCGACTGCGAGAAGTCGGCGGAGCAGGCGCTCGATATGGCGCTCGGACGCGGCGGCGATCAGGCGGCGGTCAAGACGAAGGACGAGTATGAGTTCTTCGGCGGCGTTTCCAAGAGCGTCGAAAAGGTCACAAAATTCCAGACCCGCGTCGCGGCTTCGTCTCTTTCGAGTCTTATCAGCGCGAGCGACCGTGTGATGATAATGGGGCATTCGTTCCCGGATATGGACGCTTTCGGCGCGGCAGTCGGCGTGTCGTCGATAACACGCGCCCTCGGCATCGACGCGTATATCGTCCTCGATGAAAACCGCAACTTTGCCGGCGCCGCTGTCGATATGCTCCGAGCTGACGGCTGGGACGGCAAAATAATCGATGTCAACGAAGCCCTTGCGCTCATGACGAGAAAGACCCTGCTCGTCGTTGTCGATACCCATAAGAGCAGCTTTGTCGATTTCCCGACTCTCTATGAAAAGGCGTCCGCCGCGGTCGTTATCGACCATCACAGAAAATCGGTTGATCATATCAAAGATGCGCTCATTTTCTTCCATGACCCCAACGCCTCGTCGACCTGCGAAATGGTCACGGAGCTCATGCGCTATATAACCCCTGCGCCGACGCTGTCTCCCGTTGAGGCTCAGGCGATGCTCGCGGGCATAATGCTCGACACAAAGGAGTTCGTCCTCTCAACAGGTGTGCGCACCTTCGAAGCAGCGGCTTTCCTCAAGGGCAAGGGTGCAGATACCGTCGCGGTAAAACGCCTGTTCTCGAATTCGATCGAGAGCAACCGCAAGCGCAGCGAGATAATCTCCGCCGCGCATATCTACAGGGGCTGTGCCATAGCCTGCACCGCACCCGGCATGGAGAACGCGAGACTGCTCAGCGCCCAGGCGGCGGACGAACTGCTTGAAGTCAGCGGCGTGAAAGCCTCGTTTGTTATCTTCGACAGCGGAAAGGACAGCGTTAATATCTCGGCGCGCTCCTACGGCGATCTGAATGTCCAGATAATCATGGAATATCTCGGTGGCGGCGGTCACCGCACCATGGCGGCGGCTCAGCTTACCGGCGTGAATATGGAGGAGGCAAAGTCGAAGCTCTGCGAAGCGATCGACGCCAAATATCCCCGCACCGACGGCGAAGAGCAACCCCCGATTTCGTGATATTCTTTGTCGGCTCCCTTGTGTAAAAGGAGCTGTCACGAAGTGACTGAGGGATTGACCTCACTTCGCTTAAAGTAATAAATAATGCATACTGTAGGGGCGGATATCATCCGCCCGCGAAGTTTGCACAAAATTTCGCAAACCCTATCGCAATATGCCGCATAATCACACCCGTAAATAACCCGAAAGGAATTGATATAAATGAAAGTTATTCTCACTCAGGATGTAAAAAGCCTCGGCAAGAAAGGCGAGCTCGTTAACGCTTCCGACGGCTACGCGAGAAACTTCCTCTTCCCGAGAAAGCTCGCCGTTGAAGCAAACGCTCAGGCGATGAACGAGCTGAAAAACCGCGAGTCCGCGGAGAAGTACAGGCTCGAAACCGAGCTCAAGAACGCAAAGGAAGTCGCCGCGAAGATAAACGGCAAGACCGTCAAGCTCACCGCAAAAGCGGGTCAGGGCGGAAAAATTTTCGGCTCCGTCACCGCAAAGGAAGTCGCCGAGTCGATAAGCCGCCAGTTCGGCGTCTCGGTTGACAAGAGAAAGGTGTCCATGGAGGATGTCAAGTCTTTCGGCACATTCAGCGCCGAAGTGAAGGTATATAACGGCGTCAACGCAACCGTCTATGTCAGCGTGGGCGAGGAATAATTGCTGAAAACCGGAGGATCTAACAAAAGTGGATGTGAATAACCTAACCCTGCCCGAGGGGTATCAGATGCCCTTCAGCCTTGAGGCGGAGCAGGCGGTGCTCGGATGCGTGCTGATGGATCCGAACTGTATGCCGCAGGTGCTGATCTATCTTCGCCCGGAGTATTTCTATCTCCCGCAGCACAAAGAGATTTTCTCCGTCATGGTGAGTCTTGATGCGCTCGGCAACAAGATCGATCCGCTCATTATTCTCGAAACGCTCAAGAATAACGGAACATATGACGAGGCGGCAGGCAAGAACTATCTGTTCCAACTCGCTCAGAGCGTGCCGACCACTTCAAATGTCGAGTCATATGCAAAAATAGTGCGCGAAAAATATTTCATGCGCACCCTCATCACCGTCTCGCAGGAGACTATCGACAACGCCGTCGCCCAGACCGACAGCGCGGATATGCTTCTCGACGCGGCGGAGCAGAGGATATACGATATCCGCCAGGGCAAGACGAGCACAGGCCCATCGAAGCTCAGCGATATAATAGTCAATCAGGTCTATGATACCCTGCAAAAATTGAGCTCCGAGGGCGCGGAAGCGTTCAAGGGAATCTCAACCGGCTACAGGGATCTTGACGATGTTATCGCCGGACTCAACAAATCCGACCTCATACTTATCGGCGCGCGCCCTGCAATGGGTAAAACGAGCTTCGCTCTGAACCTTGCGAGGAATGTCGCCGTTAAAGCGAAGAAAAAGATACTCTTCTTCTCGCTCGAAATGACGAAAGAGCAGCTCGCGCAGAGAGTGCTCTCTACCGAAGCACGCGTGCTCAGCACAAAGATGAGAACCGGCCAGCTCGATACCGACGACTGGACCCGTCTCGGACTTGCTACCGCTTCGCTCAATGACTGCGAGCTGTATTTTGACGATACGAGCACGATAACCGTCGCCGAAATGAAAGCGCGCGCACGCAGACTCAAGAATGTCGATTGTATTATTATAGATTATCTCGGACTTATCCGCTCCGGCACAAAGGTCGAAAACCGCGTGCAGGAGGTTACTGAGATAACCCGAAGCCTCAAGCTCATGGCGAAGGATTTGAATATCCCCGTCGTCTGCTGCGCCCAGCTCTCCAGAGGCACCGAGGGCAGGGGAAAGTCCCACCGCCCTCAGCTGTCCGATCTGCGTGAATCGGGCTCTATTGAGCAGGATGCGGATATAGTCCTCATGCTCTACCGTGAGGAATATTACAAGAACGAAAAGGACGACCCGGACGGCGACGATGAGCCCGCGCCCACCGCGCCCGTTGCCAACGAGGTCGAGGTCATTGTTGCCAAGAACAGACACGGTCCGACGAAGACCGTCGATTTCATCTGGGATGCGGATCACACTCTGTTCATGGGCGTGGAGAAGATTCAGAATGCTTGATAAAGCGCTCAGTGCCGTGGAAAAATATAATATGCTCAGCCCGGGAGCTGCGGTCATAGCCGCAGTCTCGGGCGGCGCCGATTCAATGGCAATGCTGCTCTTTCTTATGAAAATAAGCGAGCGGTATTCGCTGTCCCTGACCGTCGCCCATGTCAACCACGGGCTGCGCGGTGAGGAGGCGCGGCGCGACGAGGAATATGTGCGCTCCTTCTGCGAAAAGAACTCTCTTCGTTTTGAAGTCCTTCACGCCGATGTTGCAGCCCTTGCAAAACAGAGCGGGGAGACCTGCGAAGAGTGCGGGCGAAGAGTGCGCTATGAGTTCTTTGAATCGATAGACAAAAACGCGAAGATCGCAACCGCCCATACCGCGAGCGACAACGCCGAAACGATGCTCTTCAATCTCGCACGCGGCTCGTCGCTGAAAGGTCTGTGCGGCATACCGCCCGTTCGCGGGAATATTATAAGACCGCTGATATTCTGCACGAGAGAGGATATAGAAGCGTTCTGCCGCGAAAATTCTCTCGATTTCGTGACGGACAGCACCAATCTGACTCTCGATTACAGCCGCAATAAAATTCGCCATATCGCAGTCCCGGCGCTCAAGGAGATAAACTCCGCTTTTGAAGAGAACGCCTCGCATTTTTCTCAGAATGCAGCACTTGATGAGGATTTTCTTGAGGGAGAAACGGAGTCGCTTCTGGCGTCCGCTAAAAAGGACGGCGGTTTCTCATGCGAAGCTCTGCTTTCGGCTCATCCGGCGATACGCCGCCGTGCTCTGCTCGGCGCTATTAAAAATGTATGCCCGAAGTCGGCGGATTTCAGGACCGTAAATGCCGTTGAAAATATTCTCCAAGGCGGCGGAAAAATTCAGCTGTCGCCTGATATTTTTGCCGTCTCGGACGGCGATATTATTCGCTTCAAAACTCCCGCGAAGCCGGGGGAAGAGTGGTCCGAAGATATCAAGCCCGAGTGCATAAACGGCTCCGTATGCCATAACGGGCGCGTTTCAATTTGTCGGGTTAACAAAAAAGTTTTCTTTGATACACAAAAAATTCACAAAGATATGTTGGATTATTGCATTGATTGTGATAGAATAAATGGAAAAGTTCAAGTCGGGAGCCGCCGCGCGGGCGATAAACTGACCCTTGCAAAGCGCGGATGCACAAAAAGCCTGAAAAAACTTTTCAATGAGGCACATGTCCCGCCGGAGAGCCGCTGCGATGTCGCAGTGCTGCGCGACGAGTCGGGTGTGTTGTGGGTTGAGGGATTCGGCGCGGACAGACGATGCCGCGTCGGAAAAAACACTGAAAATGTGCTTATAATACGGAGGGAAAAGCAATGATAGAGGATATAGAGAGAGTATTGCTCAGCGAAGAGCAGATACATGAGATAGTCTCCCGCCTCGGCAGGCAGATAAGCGAGGACTACAAGGACAAAAAGCCGCTCATGGTAAGCGTCCTTAAAGGCTCGGTCGTTTTCATGGCGGATCTCATGAGAGCGATAACGATACCCTGTGAGATAGACTTTATGGCGGTTTCGAGCTACGGCTCGGGAACTGAAAGCTCCGGCGAAGTCAAGATAATCAAAGACCTTGACAGACCTATAGAGGGCTACGATCTGCTTCTGGTCGAGGATATCCTCGATTCCGGCAAGACCCTCCATTACATATCCGAGATGCTCAGAGCGCGCAGACCCGCGAGCATAAAGATATGCACCTTCCTCGATAAACCCGAGCGCCGCATGATAAAGGATCTCAAGGCGGACTATGCGGGAACGGAAGTGCCCGACGAGTTCGTTGTCGGCTACGGTCTCGACTATGCCGAGAAGTACCGCAACGTGCCTTTCCTCGGCGTGCTCAGCCGTTCAGTCTATGAGAAGTAAGAGCGGCTCATTCAAGAAAACTTCGGCAGTCATAGGAGTGATTTGACGTTTGAAAAATAACAAGAAAGACACCAACAGCGGCGCAAGAAAAGCGCTGGCATGGATACCGTATATTCTTATACCCGTCCTTATAATCTCCGGTGTTTCCCTCTATGCAAGACAGCAGAAGAAGGAAAAGCTTGAGTATTATCAGGTCGTGCAGTATTTCGACGACAAGAAGGTCACGGAATACGATCTGAATATGTCGAGCGGCGCGCTTGAATTCAAGCTCAAGGGCGACAACAAGGTGTATACCTACACCGTCCCGAACGTCAGTATGTTCCAGGAGGACATACACAACGGCGTTATCGCATATAACAGAGCGCATCCGGACGCCCCGATAAAGGCGCAGTACGAGACCGGCTCGACCGGCGCACTGCTTCTCAATATCGTCCCGACGCTTCTCATGCTCGTCATTCTCGGCGTACTTCTGTTCTATATGTTCCGCAAGATGAACAACGCCATGAACAACGAGAATAACCGCACCCTTTCGTTCGGCAAGGCGCGTGTCAAGCGCGCAAAGGACGAGAGCCGCAAAACAACGTTTGACGATGTTGCGGGTGCTGATGAAGAGAAAGAGGAGCTCAGCGAGATAGTCGATTTCCTCAAAGATCCCTCGCATTTCAATAAGCTAGGCGCGAGAATACCGCGCGGCGTTCTGCTCGTCGGCCCTCCCGGTACAGGTAAAACATTGCTTGCAAGGGCTGTCGCGGGCGAAGCTAATGTGCCTTTCTTCTCGATTTCCGGCTCGGATTTCGTCGAGATGTATGTCGGTGTCGGCGCTTCCCGTGTGCGCGACCTTTTCAATGAAGCGAAGAAAAATTCACCTTCGATAATCTTTATCGATGAGATAGACGCCGTCGGACGCCACAGAGGCGCAGGCATGGGCGGCGGACATGACGAGCGCGAGCAGACTTTGAACCAGCTGCTCGTCGAGATGGACGGCTTCGGTGCAAACGAGGGCGTTATAATCATCGCGGCGACTAACCGCCCCGATATCCTCGACCCCGCGCTTCTGCGTCCCGGCAGATTTGACCGCCAGGTAACAGTCGGCTATCCCGACCTCAAAGGACGCGAGGCTATCCTCAAAGTCCACGCCAAGGGCAAGCCCCTCGGCCCCGATGTCGATCTTTCGACTATTGCAAAGACAACTATAGGCTTCACCGGCGCAGACCTCGAGAATCTGCTCAACGAAGCGGCTCTTCTCGCCGCGCGCCGCGATAAAAAAGCCATCACCATGACCGAGATAGAAGAGGCGATGATAAAGGTCGTCGCGGGCACCGAGAAGAAGAGCCACAAGATGACCGACAAGGAGAAGCGCCTGACTGCTTATCATGAGGCAGGCCACGCAGTCTCCGCCTATTATCTCGAATATAACGATCCGGTTCATCAGGTCTCGATTGTCCCGAGAGGTCAGATGGGCGGATACACAATGTATCTCCCGACCGAGGATAAGAGCTATCATTCAAAGAACGAGATGCTCGATAACCTCGTCAGCCTGCTCGGCGGCAGAGTTGCCGAAGCGCTGATAATCGGCGATGTCTCGACCGGCGCGTCGAACGATATCGAGCGCGCTACGGATATCGCGCGCAAGATGGTCACGAAGTACGGCATGAGCGAGAAGCTCGGTCCGATAACCTTCGGCTCGGGCAACGACGAAGTGTTCCTCGGCAGAGATTATTCTCACCTGAAGAACTATTCCGAGGAGACCGCCGCAGAGATCGATGAGGAAATCAACCGCATCATCACCACGGCTTACGGCAGAACCGAGGATATCCTCAAAGAGCATATCGACAGGCTCCATGCAGTCGCAGACGCGCTTATTGAGCGCGAGAAGATAAGCGGCGAGGAGTTTGAGACGATAATGCACGGCGGCACTCTTGATCCGCTCAGTGCACAGAGTGATGACAGCAAACCTGCTGAGGTGCCGGAGCAGTCCGACGCTCAGAACAATGAGGAGGCATACGGAAATGAGAAAGAATCTGAATAAGATATTTTTCGGAATAGCGGTCGTTGCCGCAGGAATCATATTCCTCGGCTCGGCGTTCGGCTTCTGGGAGATTAGCGAGCTGAGCGGCTGGTGGACAGTGTTTATTATTGTCCCTGCTATCGGCAGCATGATAGCCTCGGGTCTTGACCTGCTCAATGTCGCGGCTGTCGCGGTCGGCGTGTGGCTGCTGCTCAAGTGCAACCCCCAGTGGGTGCCCGCAGAGCGCATGAACCATTTCGCGATTGCTATCGCGCTTGTCGCGGTCGGCTTCTGGCTGATATTCAGCACCGTCAAGACGAAGAAGCTCAAAAAGCATCTCGATGACAACAGCGGACCCATTTCGCAGGAGAACAAGCCCACTTATACAGCGGTCTGCTCGGGCGGCGTTTATAAGAACACGACCGGCAACCTGCTCGGCGCTCATTGCTTCGCAATCCTCGGCGGTCTTGAAGTTGACCTGAGCGAGGCGCAGATAAACGAAGAGATAACGATAAGCGTCACCTCGATTCTCGGCGGAGTCGATATCTATCTGCCCGAGAATGTCAGAGTTGAGTGCTCGGACGGCGCGAGCCTGCTCGGCGGCATCGACAACAAGATGCCCGCGAACAACGACCTGTCTCAGCCGCTCGTCCATATCAAGCATTTCAATGTCCTCGGCGGCACTGATGTTATGACAAGAGTCCATAAAAACGCATAAATGATTTCGCGCCCGGATAATTATTTCCGGGCGTGTTTTATACGGTGAAAAGATGAAAGAATGCAAATTCATAAAACTGCCGCCCGAAAAAGCCCCGCAGATGTTTGACCTTGTTCTCGAACGGATGAAGTGGATGGACGAAAAGGGGATAGAGCAGTGGAATGTCATGGGCTATGACGAAGTTTATCCGCTGTCATACTATGAGCAAAAATGCAGAGAGGGTCGAGCCTTTGCGCTTGAAAATAAAGACGGAGCGATACTCTGCGCCGTGCAGAGGAGTACGCCCTGAGTATAAACAAAGCATATCTTCGCCTCGACTCGTCCGAAGATAACGAACCGCTCGCAAGATATTACGAAAACCTGGGCTTCGTCCCTGCCGGAACCTGCACTGACGGACCGTATAAAGGCGTTCGCCGCGAGAAGAAGGTGAAATAAGCAACGGTATTTGTGCGACCATAAGATGGGCTGTCGGTGTAAATATCGATGATAGACGGCCAAACAATATTATAAATCAGCACAATCGCGTAGGGGC